>Ga0308164_10000275_pt1 | contig 109649 bp, 86 predicted proteins | sample PhyTR2_FD_201031 | JGI IMG/M metagenome (GOLD analysis project Ga0308164, IMG submission 201031) | Phyllosphere microbial communities from UC Gill Tract Community Farm, Albany, California, United States - DLSLT.R2 | ecosystem: Host-associated > Plants > Phyllosphere > Unclassified | place... | reverse complement strand
CACGACCTCGGCCGCATCGGCTGCATGAGCGACGCGCGCTGGAGCGAGCTCGCGGGCCAGTTGCGCAGCGTGGCCTTCCTGCCGGCGGGCTTCGACGAGAAGCAGGCCTACGACCGCTCCTTCGTGCTGGGATGCTAGACATGGCCCACGGTGCCGACATCCATCTCAAGGGCGTCTCCAAGCGCTTCGACAACGGCCTGCGGGCGCTCGATCGCGTCGACCTGGACCTGCGCGCGGGCGAGTTCGTGTCGATCGTCGGGCCCTCGGGCTGCGGCAAGTCGACCCTGCTGCGCATCGTCGCCGGCCTGGTCGGATCGAGCACCGGGACCTGCGAGCGGCCGGCCGATGTCGAGACCGCCTTCGTGTTCCAGGAGGCCGCGCTGCTGCCCTGGCGCAACGTCGAGCGCAACGCGCAGCTCCTGATGGAGCTCGAGGGCTACGACCCGGCCGAATGCCGCGCGCGGGTCGCCGAGGCGTTGGCGCTGGTCGGGCTCGCGGGCTTCGAGAAGTCGTATCCGCACCATCTCTCCGGGGGCATGCGGATGCGGCTGTCACTGGCCCGCGCGCTGGCGCTGCGCCCGGCGTTGCTGCTGCTCGACGAGCCGCTCGCGGCGGTCGACGAACTCACGCGCGACATCCTGCAGGAGGAGCTCTCGGCGCTGTGGCGCCAGGCCGGCTTCACCGCCGTGCTGGTCACGCACAACGTGCACGAGGCGGTGTTCCTGTCCGACCGCGTGGTGGTGATGTCGCCACGCCCGGGCCGCATCGTCGACGTCATCGACGTGCCGTTCGCCTTCCCGCGCGCGCCCGAACTGCGCGCCAGTCCCGAATTCGCGCGGCTCACCGGCGAGGTCACGGCCGCGCTGCGTCGTCCGCTCCCGGCCTGAGCGCCCCCCCGATCCCGCCCCGCGTCACGGACTCCCCCCGCCATGTCATCGCCCATCACCGTCATCTCCAGCGCGCGCAAGGGCGCCGACCGCGGCCCCGCCGCCGACGCCGTCGTGCGGCCCCCCTCGCGCGCGGCCGCCTTCGCGCAGGCCGCCTGGCCGGTCTGCGCCGTCGCGGTGCTGGCCATCGCGCTGTGGTACCTGCTGACCGCCACCGTCTATCAGGGCAAGGGCTATCTCGTGCCCGCGCCCCAGGAGGTGGCGGCGGCGGTGGCCGAGAACGCCGGCGTGCTGGCGCTCGCCACGCTCACCACCCTCAAGGAGGCGACGCTGGGCTACCTGCTGGCGATCGTGGGCGGCATCGGCCTGGCGGCGCTGATGAGCCAGTCGCGCCTGCTCGAGCGCAGCATCTACCCGTACGCGGTGCTGCTCCAGACGGTGCCGGTGGTGGCGATCGCGCCGCTGATCGTGCTCTGGTTCGGCTACAACGACCTGTCGGTGGTCATCATCAGCTTCATCATGTCGCTGTTCCCGATCGTCAACAACACGCTGCTGGGACTGCGTTCGACCTCGCGCAACCTGACCGAGCTGTTCGCGCTGCACACCACCAGCCGCTTCACCTCCTTCGCCAAGCTGCAGCTGCCCGGCGCGCTGCCGCACATCATCGCGGGCCTGCGCATCTCGGCCGGGCTGTCGGTGATCGGCGCCATCGTGGGCGAATTCATCATCGGCTCGGGCAACGCGCAGGGCGGCCTGGGCGTGCAGATCGTCTTCGCCCAGGGCCGCATGTACACGGCGCTGCTGTTCGCCGAGGTCATCGCCGCGACGCTGCTGGGCTTCCTGTTCTTCATGGTGGTGAGCGGCATCGGGCGGCTGCTGCTGAAGAACTGGCACGAGTCGGCCATCGGCAAGGGATGATGGCGGACCGATCGAAGGACCCGTCGACATGACTTCTGCAGAGCACCCGCCCGCCGCCATCTCCGCCGCCGGCATCCCGCGCATCGACATCGCCGAGCTGGCCGCGCCCGCCGTGGCGGCCCGCCGCGCCGTCGCCGCGCGCATCGGCGCCGCCTGCCGCGATGTCGGCTTCTTCGCCATCGAGGGCCATGGGGTGCCGGCCGCGCTGGTGGATGCGGCATTCGCCGAGAGCGCGCGCCTGTTCGCGCTGCCGCTCGCGGCCAAGCGCGAGATGGCGATCGACCGGCTCGGCAGCAACCGGGGCTATGTCGGCCTGGGCGTCGAGGCGCTCGACGAGACGGCGGCGGCCGACCACAAGGAGGCCTTCAACCTGATCTGGAGCGACGACGGCCGCACGCGGCCGGTCAACGTCTGGCCGCCGCTGCCGGATTTCCGCATCACGCTGCAGGCATATTTCGACGCGCTGCTGGCGGTCGGCACGCGGCTGCACCGGGCCTTCGCGCTCGACCTCGACCTGCCGGAGGACTTCTTCGCCGACCGCATCGACCGCCCGCTCGCCACGCTGCGCCTGCTGCGCTATCCGGCGCCGGCGCCGGCGCCGGTGGCCGCCGACGCGGGGCCGGCGGACGACATCGGCATTCCGGGCGCCGGCGCCGGCACCCACACCGACTATGGCAACGTCACGCTGCTGGCGACCGATGGCGTCGCCGGATTGCAGGTGCGGCGACGCGACGGCACCTGGATCGACGTGCCCGCGCTGCCTGGCGCCTTCGTCTGCAACATCGGCGACTGCCTGATGCGCTGGACCAACGACGTCTATGTCTCGACGCCGCATCGCGTGCGCCGTCCCCTGGCCGAGCGCCGCTCGATCGCCTTCTTCCTCGATCCCAATCCGGACGCGCTGGTGAGCGCGATCCCCTCGTGCGTGGCCGAGGGCGAGGTGCCTCGCCATGCGCCGATCACGACGCACGACTACCTGCAGCAGCGCTTCGCGGCCACCTACGCCCGCCCGCCCGCCGTGCCGGCGCGCGGCTAGATCAGCCGCTCGGTGTAGAAGCGCCCACCGTGATAGAGCAGCGGCGCGGCGTCCTCGCGATGCGTGCAGCGCTCGACCTCGCCGACGAAGATCACGTGGTCGCCCTCGTCGTAGCGGCTGCGGTTGAAGCATTCGAAGGTCGCCGCGCAGCCCGAGATCACCGGCACGCCGCTGGCGCCCTCGGTGAACTCGACGTCGAGCCAGCGATCGGTCTTCTTCTGCGCGAACTGCTCGGCCAGCGCCTTCTGGTCGGCCGCCAGGATGTTGACCGCGTAATGCGATCCCGTGCCGAGCGCCGGCATCGAGCCCGAGCTGCGCGCCAGGCTCCAGAGCACCAGCGGGGGATCCAGCGAGACCGAATTGAAGGAACTGGCGGTCAGTCCGACCAGCACGCCGGCGGCCGTGCGGGTGGTGACGATGGTGACGCCCGTGGCGAACATTCCCAGCGCCTGACGGAATTCGCTGGCCGAGAAGGAGGGCGGCCGGGCCCGGGCGGAAGGTTTCACGAGGATGGGACGGAGGAAGGGCGGGGAGACCCATTTTGGCCGATCCCTCGCGCCCGTCCGTCCATGCGGACATCCATGGCCCTCATCCGAAGAACCAGTAGCACACCGCGATGGCCGCCACCACGCCCGCGAACTCGGCCACCAGCGCGCAGGCCACCGCGTGCCGCGCACGCTGGATGCCCACGGCGCCGAAGTACACCGCCAGCACGTAGAAGGTGGTCTCGGTGCTGCCCTGGATGACGGCCGCGGCGAGCGCCGGGAAGCTGTCCACGCCCTGGCTCTTCATGGTCTCGATGAGCATGGCGCGGGCCGCGCTGCCGGAGAACGGCTTGACCAGGGCGGTCGGCAGCGCGTCGACGAAGCGCGCGTCCCAGCCGGTCTGTCCGACCAGCCAGCGGATGCCGCCGAGCGCGAGGTCCAGCGCGCCCGAGGCCCGCAGCACGCCGATGGCGCACAGCATCGCCACCAGATAGGGCAGCAGGTTGCGGGCGACGTCGAATCCCTCCTTCGCGCCCTCGATGAAGGCATCGTAGACCCGCACCCGCCGCAGTGCCCCGACCACCAGGAAGACGACGATCATCCCGAACAGCGCCAGGTTGCCCAGCAGCGAGGACAGGGCGGCCAGCGCCGTCGCCGAGAGCGTGGCCAGCAGCGCCATGAAGCCGCCCAGCCCGAGCGCCAATGGCAGCAGATAGGCCAGCACCACCGGGTCCCACAGCCGCAGGCGCTGCACCAGCGCCACCGACAGCAGGCCGACCAGCGTCGAGGCGCTGGTCGCCAGCAGGATCGGCAGGAACACCAGCGTCGGGTCGGGGGCGCCCTGCTGGGCGCGATACATGAAGATCGTCACCGGCAGCAATGTCAGCGAGGACGCGTTGAGCACCAGGAACAGGATCTGGGCATTGCTCGCGGTCCCGGGGCGCGGGTTGAGCGTCTGCAGCTCGCGCATCGCCTTCAGGCCGATCGGCGTGGCCGCGTTGTCCAGGCCGAGGGCGTTGGCCGCGAAGTTCATGGTGATCAGGCCCAGCGCCGGATGGCCCGACGGCACCTCCGGCATCAGGCGCCGGAACAGCGGACCGAGCCGCCGCGCCAGCCACGCCACCAGCCCGGCCGCCTCGGCGATGCGCAGCAGGCCCAGCCACAGCGTCAGCGTGCCGAAGAGCAGCACCATGATCTCCACCGCCAGCCGCGCCATCGCGAACAGGCTCTCGACGATGGCGGCGAAGACGGCCGGATCGCCGCCGACCAGCCAGCGGCCGAGCGCGGCCAGGGCGGCGATCAGGAAGAAACCCAGCCAGAGGCCATTGAGCATGCGCGGAACTCCGGACGCGTTTCAGCGCAGTTCGAGGAGGCGGTCGGGCCGGAACGCGTCCTGCTCGCCCTTGGAGGCATAGCCCAGCGGATTGGCGATCACGCGGCAGCCGTCCTTCACGTAGTCGTGGGCGCAGTGCAGATGGCCGTGGAGCCAGAAGTCCGCCAAGGGCAGCAGATCGTCGAGCGAATTGCAGAAGCCCGCCGTGCCGGGCCGCAGGCCGTAGCGCGGATCGGCGCTGGCGAGCGTGGGCGCGAAATGCGTGACGACCACCGTCGTGCCATCGAAGGGGACCGCCAGCGCGTCGCGCAGCCAGGCCTCGCAGACCAGCGCGCGCTCCCGCAGCTGCTCGGCCAGGAACGGCAGGCCGTGGTGGGTCGCGGCGGCCTTCTCCAGATAGAAATTCGCGGCCCGCATCGCCTTGCCGCGCTTCTTCAGGCGCGCGGCCAGGTCCTCGCCCGGCTCGACCAGGGCATCGAAGTCGGCCCACAGCGTGGTGCCGATGAAGCGCACGCCGTCGCGCACCACCGTCGCGCGTTCGAGCCAGGTGATGTCGAGCTCGGCGCACAGCGCGCGCAGGCGCTCGTCGCGCTCGTCGACATCGGCGCCGTCGTATTCGTGATTGCCCGGGACATAGAGCACCGGCGTGGGCCAGCCATGGCGCGGCGAGAAACGCGCCAGGCCGAAGTCCGGCGTCTCCAGGCGCGAACCCTGCTGGTAGGAGCCGATGTCGCCGGCCAGCACGAGCAGGTCGGCGCCCGGCGCGGGCGCGACGAACAGATGGGGATGCGACTCCAGGTGGAGATCGGACAGGAGCTGGACCTTCATGGCCGGCAGTCTAGGGGTTGTGTCGCGCGATGCGGCGGGGCGGGGTCGCTCGGCGCGGCGCCATGGAAGCGCCCGCCGGCCGCTCGACGGCATCGGGACATCATCACGTCATGCAATAAATGCATGAAATCAGGGCTTGTGGATTAGGGATAACCCTTAATCTACAAGCTTCCTCCACCCCAGCGCAGCCCCGGGCTCGCCGAATCATGTTGTTCCGTCTGATGGCCCAAGCGGCCCGCTTCCTCCACGCCACTCCTGCCGACGTGCCCGCCAGTCCGGCCGCCACGCTGATGGAGAACGCCGATTTCCGTGCCGGGCTCGATGCCCAGCATGCGCAGGAACTGCGCGTCGCCGCCAGCGCCTGGCTCAGCGTCGTGCGCTGAGCCTTCCGGCGCCGCCGCGTCAGGATGGGGCGCCGAATACCTCGTCCGACAGGACCGAGCGCGCGAATGCCGCTGCCGCCGCGCGGATGAGCGCATCGCGCAGCCACTGGTGCGCATGCCCGTGCTGCGCGCGCCGGTGCCAGACCGCATCGACATGCACGAGCGGCTGGTCGAAGGGCAGGTCGCGCAGCATCAGCTGCTCGTCGATGCCGGTGACGCTGACGAAATGGCGCGGCAGCACCGTCAGCAGGTCGGAATTGGCCACCACGCGACCGGCGGTGAAGAACTGGTTCACCGTGACCACGATGCGCCGCTCGCGCCCCAGCGCGCCGAGCGTCTGGTCGATGAAGCCATAGGGCCGGCCGGAAAAGCTCACCAGCAGATGGCGCGCGGCGCAGAAGTCGTCGAGCGTGAGCGGCTGCGCCGCCAGCGGATGGCCACGCCGCATCACGCACACGTACTGGCCCACATACAGCCGCTGGGTCTCGAACGGCACCGCCAGGCCCGACTGGCCTCGCGCCGTCAGGCTGGCGATCACGGCCGGGAAGTAGCCGATCGCCATGTCGGCGCCCTCGTTCTCCAGCAATTGCCGTGGATCGCGCGTGGTCAGTGGCACCACGCGCACCGAGATCGCGGGTGCCTCGGCCTGGGCGATCTGCACCAGCCCCGGGATCAGTTCAGCCGCCGTGGCGTCGGCCATGGCGAGCACGAAGGTGGTGTCGGCGACGGCGGCGTCGAAGGCATTGGGCGCCAGCGTGTGCTGCAGCTGGAGCAGGGCGTCGCGCACCGCCGGCCACAGCGCCAGCGCGCGCGGCGTGGGCTCCACGCCGGCTCCCGAGCGGCGCAGGAGGTCGTCGCCCAGCACTTCTCGCAATCGGCGCAGCGCATTGCTGACCGCGGGCTGGGTCAGCGAGAGGTTGCGTGCCGCGCGGGTCAGGTTGCGTTCGGCCATGACCTCGTCGAAGACGCGCAGCAGGTTGAGGTCGAGCGTGCGAAAGTTGACGTCCATCATCCTCGTGAATGATATACATCATCAATATAAAGTGGATAGACAGTAGGGTAACCCCTAATATCACCCCATCGGCACTCGCCAACCACTGTCTACTCACCGAAGGACGCACCATGACCAGCTTTGTCCACGTCGACCAACCCACCGAACATCCCGGCGTCAGCCGCGCCGGCGCCGCTTTCTCCGAACTCCGCAACACGCGTCTCGACACCGTCGGCGCGGCCGGCCTCGCGGCACTCCTGCTTTCCATCATCGTCGCGGCCCTGGTGGTCGGTGCCGATCATCTGGCCGACAGCCTCGAGGACGGTGGTCTGCTGACCGCCTGGCTCGTGATGTGGGCGGTGGTCTTCGTCGTGATGGCGCTCGTCGCCAACCGCGTGGGCGCCCTGTTCGTCCGTGCCCGGACCGGCTGGAACGCCTACTCGCAGCGCCGCGCCGCCGCCGCCGCCGATGCCAAGTTCCTGGCCTATGCCCGCTACGATACCCGCGTCATGCACGAACTCCAGGCCGCCACGACGCGCCACGAAGCATCGCAGAGCGCGACCCTGGTGCCGGCCCGTCAACTGGCACGCCAGCTGGTGGCCGAGCGTTCGGCCGCCGCCGAAGTGCCCACGCTCTACGAAGCCATGCGCCGGGTCAATCTGGGCAAGTACTACTGATCCGCATCCGCTCCGAAAAAAAAGCCCCGCATCGCGGGGCTTTTTTATTTGTTCCGTGCCGGCGCCCGATGAACGGCACCGGGACGGCAGGGTGGGCGCTGACCGCCATCACCCCGCATCCGCTCAGGCGGCCAGGCGTTCCTCGATGGCGGACTTGGTGGCCGGCAGCTCGGCGGGCAGATGATGCGCGAGCTGATCGAACAGTTCGGCATGCAGCTTGAGTTCGGCTTCCCAGGCAGGACGATCCATGCTGGTGACGGAGTCGAACTGATCCGCGCTGAAGTCGAGGCCGGTCCAGGTCAGGTCCTGGTAGCGCGGCGACACGCCGAAGACGTGGTCGGTGCCCGAGGCCTTGCCCTCGATGCGGTCGATCATCCACTTCAGCACGCGCATGTTCTCGCCATAGCCCGGCCAGACGAACTTGCCGTCGGCGCCCTTCCTGAACCAGTTGGTGGTGTAGATCCGGGGCAGCGTGGCGCCGGAGGCCTCGAGCTTCTTGCCCAGGTCGATCCAGTGCTGGAAGTAGTCGCTCATGTTGTAGCCCATGAACGGCAGCATGGCGAACGGGTCGCGACGCACCACGCCGGCCTGTCCGGTGGCCGCGGCGGTGGTCTCCGAGCCCATGGTCGCCGCCATGTAGACGCCCTCGATCCAGTCACGCGCCTCCGTCACCAGCGGCACGGTGGTGGAGCGGCGGCCACCGAAGATGAAGGCGTCGATCTTGACGCCGGCCGGATCGTCCCAGGCCTCGTCGAGCGCGGGATTGTTGGTGGCGGCGACGGTGAAGCGCGCGTTGGGGTGCGCCGCCTTGGCGCCGGTCTCCTTGGCGATGGCGGGCGTCCAGTCCTTGCCCTGCCAGTCGATGGCATGCGCCGGCGGCTCGCCCATGCCCTCCCACCAGACATCGCCATCGTCGGTCAGCGCGACGTTGGTGAAGATCACGTCGCGGTCCAGGCTGGCCATGCAGTTCGGGTTGGTCTGCGCGTTGGTGCCCGGGGCGACGCCGAAATAACCCGCCTCCGGGTTGATGGCGCGCAGCGAGCCATCGGCCTGGGGCTTGATCCAGGCGATGTCGTCGCCGATGGTGGTGACCTTCCAGCCGTCGAGGCCGGCCGGCGGGATCAGCATGGCGAAGTTGGTCTTGCCGCAGGCGCTCGGGAACGCGGCGGCGACGTGGTACTTGCGGCCTTCGGGATTGGTCACGCCCAGGATCAGCATGTGCTCGGCGAGCCAGCCCTCGTCGCGGCCCATGGTGGAGGCGATGCGCAGCGCGAAGCACTTCTTGCCCAGCAGCGCGTTGCCGCCATAGCCCGAGCCATAGCTCCAGATCTCGCGCGTCTCGGGGTAGTGGACGATGTACTTGGTCTTGTTGCAGGGCCAGGCCACGTCCTGCTGGCCCGGCTCGAGCGGCGCGCCCACGGTGTGCACGCAGGGCACGAATTCGCCATCGGCGCCCAGCACGTCATACACCGCGCGGCCCATGCGCGTCATGATCTTCATGTTGACCGCGACATACGGACTGTCGGAGAGCTCGATGCCGATGTGGGCGATGGGCGAACCCAGCGGACCCATCGAGAACGGCACCACGTACATCGTGCGCCCGCGCATGCAGCCATCGAACAGCGGCTGCAGCGTCGCGCGCATCTGCTCGGGCGCCATCCAGTTGTTGGTCGGGCCGGCATGCTCCTTGTCGGCCGAGCAGATGTAGGTGCGGTCCTCGACGCGGGCGACGTCGCTCGGGTCGGACGAGGCGAGGTAGGAATTCGGGCGTTTGGCCTCGTCGAGCTTCTTGAAGGTGCCGGCTTCGACCAGCTGGGCGCACAGGGCCTCGTATTCCTCGGTGCTGCCATCGCACCAATGGATGTCCTTGGGCTTGCACAGGGCCGCCATGTCGGCCACCCAGGCGATCAGCTTGGCGTTCTTGACATAGGAAGGTGCCTGAATCGTCAGGTCCTTCATCACGGTTTCGTTCATCGCAGGAGTCTCCGGAGTTGAAAAATCGTCTTTTTCAGCGGGGCTCGAAGCGATGAGGACACGCGAGGGCCGCTGGAGAAAACGTCTTCCCTCACGGAAAACGAGAACTAAAGATTTGTGTTTTAACGATTTATGACAGATTGGTCACGCACGAAGGCGACGGGAAACCATGCTGTCCGTGCGAAAAGCACGCAATCGGAAGACGTCGGGGCCGCTGGACCGACGGGGGAAGCGCTGGATTCCCCTCGAGGCCGGATCAGGCCAGGAAGACGGCGATGGAAGCGAGCAGCAGCATCAGGACGCCGCCCACGATCGGCAGCACGATCGGCATCAACGGCACGATCGACTCGACCGCGTCTTTCTCGACGATGGCGTCATGGCCGGGTTCGACAGGGGTGGGAGTGGACATCGGGAAGTTTCCTTCGGTTCGCAAGATTCCGAGGCATTCTACGGAGCGATGCCGCCGTGCCGTCTCCGGGTCGGACCCCATGCCGGCACGCGCGGCAGGGTCATGCCGGATCGCGTGGCCCCGGGCAGTCCCGCCATCGCGGCGCCCGGTCGACATCGCTCGAGATGGCTCAATGCTGTTCCTCGGCCACGAAGCCGGCGGCATGCAGGGCGTCCAGCACGCTCGCCAGGTGGGCGCGGCCGCGGGTCTGGAGCACCAGTTCGATCTCCACGTTCTGCGCCGCCAGCATGGTGAAGGCGCGCTGGTGATGCACCTCGTCGATGTTGGCGCCGGCCTCGGCGACGGTGGCGGTGATGCGCGCCAGCATGCCGGGCACGTCGCGCGCGCTCACGCGCAGGCGGGCCAGCCGGCCGGCGCGCACCATGCCGCGCTCGATGATGGCGGCCAGCAGCAGCGGATCGATGTTGCCGCCGGAGAGGACGAGGCCCACGCGCTTGCCCCGGAAGCGCTCCGGATGCCGCAGCAGCGCGGCCAGGCCGGCGGCGCCGGCGCCCTCGACCAGCGTCTTCTCGATCTCCAGCAGCATCAGCACGGCCTGCTCGATGTCGCCCTCGTCGACCAGCAGCAGGTCGTCGACGTGCTGCCGGATGATGGCCAGGGTGCGCTCGCCCGGGGTGCCCACGGCGATGCCCTCGGCGATGGTGCTGGCGCCCAGCACGTGCTGCGTGCCGTGCACGGCGTTCACCATCGCCGGGAAGCGGGTGGTCTGCACGCCGACGATCTCGATGTCGGGACGGAGCGCGCGCGCCGCGATCGCCATGCCCGCGATCAGGCCGCCGCCGCCGACCGAGACCACCAGCATGTCGAGGTCGGGAACGGCATCGAGCATCTCCAGGGCCACGGTGCCCTGTCCGGCGATGATCCCGTCGTCGTCGTAGGGATGCACGAATGCCAGGCCCTCGCGCGCGGCCAATTCGAAGGCATGGGCGCGCGCGGCATCGAGCGTGTCGCCATGCAGCACGACCTCGGCGCCGAAGCCGCGCGTACGCTCGATCTTCACTCCCGGCGTGAAGCGCGGCATGACGATCAGGGCCCGCACGCCCAGGCGCTGGGCGTGATAGGCCACGCCCTGCGCATGGTTGCCGGCCGACATGGCGATGACGCCACGTGTCGGATTCTCGGTCGTCAGTTCGACCAGCTTGTTGCAGGCCCCGCGCTCCTTGAAGGAAGCGGTGAACTGGAGGTTTTCGAACTTCAGGAAGACCTGGGCGCCGACGATGTCGGAGAGCGTGCGCGATTCGACACATGGCGTGGCCAGAATCTGCCCCTGGAGGCGCGCCGCGGCGCGCTCGATGTCTTTGATCTGGATCATCGCGGGCATTGTGGAGGCTTTCGAAACCACGGGCCATGCCGCCGGGGCGTCTTCCCCGAACCCATCGTCTGCGTTATGGTCGCGCTGAATTCCTACTAGCTGGAGGTTGTCCGATGGTCAAGCGTTCCGGGGTCGACATGGCGGCCGTGCCTCTGCGCGGGCAGGCTCTGCCGTCGCCCGGTCTCAAGGAGGCGCCGGTGCTGGAGCTCATGTGCTCGCACTTCGTGCTGACCCTCGCGGCCAAGCAGGGTCCGCGCTTCAACGTGCGGCGCGACCTCAACGGGCTGCTGTCGCTGGCCGGGCGTCATCTGGTGTGGCCGGCCCAGGTGCTGCAGCGGCTGCGCGAATTCCTGGCGCGGCGCTGCGCCGGCAACGAGATCTGGAAGGGCATCGAGGGCCTGGACGGCCGCACGCTGCTGGCGCGCCACGGCGTCTGGCGTGGTCCGTACGAGGAGGGCACCCTGTTCTTCTATCTGGACGAATACGCCAAGGACCAGCCCAAGGATCTGCTGGCCGTGCTCTCGGTCACGCGCGACTGGCTCACGCACGCGCTGCACAAGCAGTCGACCCTGGTCGAGAAGAACATCGACGCGCTCGCCGGCCTGCTGCAGCTCAACAAGGCCGAGCGCGCGCTGCTGCTCTATGGCACCCTGGCGCGCTACCAGCGCGACCTGCGCTCGCTGCTGGTGGAGTTCAAGGTCAACAACGCCCCCGAGGCCTATGCCGCCATCGCCGAGGTGGCGGGCGTGCCCGCCAGCGACGTCGGCGAGGCCCTGCGCGCCGGCTCGCGGCTCGAGCGCATCGGGCTGATCGAGAACCTGATCTCCGAGCACAACATCACCGATCTGGCCGACCTGATGAAGGTCAGCGAGAAACTGCCGCCGGTGCTGATGCGCGAATACCGCGACCAGAGCGAACTGATGGCGGTGTTCACGCGGCCCTCGGCCAAGAGCACGCTCACGCCGGAGGATTTCTCCTTCGCCGCCGAGGACACGCACATGCTCGTCACGCTGCTGCGCGCCGCCGTCGCGCGCAAGGAGCCGGGCGTCAACGTGCTGCTGTACGGGCCGCCGGGCACCGGCAAGACCGAACTGGCCAAGGTGGTGGCGCAGGCCGCCGGACTCGACCTGTTCGAGGTCGAGTACGCCGATCGCGATGGCAATTCGCTCTCCGGGCGCGACCGCTACCGCTCGCTGCAGATCGCGCAGGTGTTCCTGAAGGGCAGCGCGCAGGCGGCACTGCTGTTCGACGAGGTAGAGGACGTGTTCCCGCCCATCAGCACCGAGGCCGCGCAGTTCATGGCGCGCGCCGACCAGGTGCCCTCGCCGCCGAGCGGCAGCGTCAGCGGCAAGGCCTGGGTCAACCAGATCCTGGAATCGAATGCCGTGCCCACGCTGTGGGTCACCAACCGCATCGAGCAGATCGACCCGGCGTTCCGTCGCCGCTTCGCCTACCACCTCGAACTCAAGTCGCCGCCGCCCGGCGCGCGCGAGCAGCTGGTGAGGAAGACGCTCGAGGGCGTCGTCGTGTCCGATGCCTTCACCGCCAAGCTGGCCGGCCGCAAGGGACTGACACCGGCCCAGATCCGCACCGCGGTGCGTTTCGCCGTGCTGGCCCGCACCGACGACGACTCGGTCGAGGACCTCATCGAGCGCCAGCTGCGCAATGCCGACCTCGCGCTGGGCACCGTCGACCGCCAGGCCGGGGTGCGCCGCGCCGTGACCACCTACGACCTCGACATGCTCAACGTCGAGACGCGCTTCGAGATCCCGCGCATCGTCGAGGCGCTGCGCGCGCGCGGCCACGGCACGCTGTGCTTCTATGGCGCCCCGGGCACCGGCAAGACGGCACTGGCCGAGCACATCGCGCGCGCCATCGACCGGCCGCTGATCGTCAAGCAGGCCAGCGACCTGATGAGCAAGTACGTCGGCGAGACCGAGCAGAACATGGCGGCGATGTTCCGCGAGGCCGAGGCCGAGCGCGCCGTGCTGCTGCTCGACGAGGCCGACAGCTTCCTGCAGGACCGGCGCGGCGCCCAGCGCACCTACGAGGTCACCGAGGTCAACGAGATGCTGCAGGGCATGGAGCGCTTCGACGGCATCTTCGTCTGCACCACCAACCTGCTCGATCGCCTCGACCAGGCGGCGCTGCGCCGCTTCACGTTCAAGATCAAGTTCATGCCGCTGACCGCGCCGCAGCGCGAACGCATGTTCGTCACCGAGGCGCTCGCCGGCGACGCGGCACTCATGACCGGCGAGCTGCGTGCGCGCCTGGCGAAGCTCGACCAGGTCTGTCCCGGCGACTTCGCCGCCGTCAAGCGCCAGACCGAGATCCTGGCGGCCGAGCTCTCCGCGGCCGAGTTCCTCGACCAGCTGGAGGCCGAGCACCGCATCAAGCCGGAAGTGCGGGAGGCGCGCGGGATGGGGTTCGTGCAGTAGCGGGATCGCGGCGCGCGGGCCGGGGCTCATGCGTCCACGGCGCTGCAGATGGCATCGGCGATGCGCTGGGCGGTCGGCAGGGAGTCGGTCAGGCCCAGGTGCCCATGCCCGAGCGCCAGCCACAGTCCCGGCTGCCCCGGCGCCGCGCCGATCACCGGCACCGAGTCCGGCATGCACGGGCGATGTCCCATCCACGTCGTGGCCTGCCGGCCGGCCAGATGCGGAAAACTCTCGATGGCGATGCGCTGGAGCAATGCGGCCCGGCGCGTGTCGGGTGGTCGGCGCAGACCGCCGATCTCCACCGTGCCGCCGAAGCGCAGGCCCTGTTCCATGGGGGTCACGAAGACCTTCCGGTCCGTCAGCACCACCGTGCGCGAGATCAGGTCGGCACCGCCGTCGAACTGCACGTGGTAGCCCCGCTGGCTCTCCAGCGAGATCCTGATGCCCAGCGGATCGAGCAGGGCGCGCGACCAGGCGCCGGCCGCGACGACCACGTGGTCGTGCGCGCGTTGCCGGGCGCCCTGGAGTCTCCAGCCCGATGCGTCGCGGCCGATCGCCGACACGCCGACGCGTTCGAGCTCGCCACCGGCCTCGACGAAGGCCGATGCCATCGCCCTCACGTAGCGACGCGGATCCAGGATGGTGGCGTGATCGTCGAGGAACATGCCGACCCGGTAGCGGGCGGGCGCGGCGGGCTCGAGCCGCTCGATGGCCGATCGATCGAGCTGCTGCGCGACATGGCCGTGCGCCGTGCGCAGGCGCCAGCCGCCGGCATCCTTCGCCAGCGCCGCTTCGTCCCGGTAGAGATGCAGGTGGCCGCGTGCCCTGAACAGTTGCGGCACGCCCAGTTCCCGGGTGAGCCGGCGATGCATCCCGACCGCGCCCCGGTGGATCGAATCGAGTCGCGCGGCCGCCAGGGCGACCCGGGCGGGACGCGCCGAGGCCACGAAGCGGGCCAGCCAGGGCGTGGCATGCGGCAGATAACCCAGCGGCAGGTGAAGCGGGCTCTCGTCGTCGAGCAGCATGCCCGGCACCGATGCCAGCACCCCGGGCATGGCCAGTGGCGCCACCGACCCCGGGCTGATGGCACCGGAGTTGCCGGCGCTGCATCCGCTGCCCGGCTCGCCCGGATCGAGCAGCACCGTGCGCCTGCCGCGGCGCTGCAGCCAGAGCGCGATGGCCGTGCCCACGACGCCGGCGCCGATGACCGCGACGGTGGAGTCGCCACTGGATTCGTTCATGTTCATGTCCTTCGCGAACCACCCGGGATGCCGCTGCGCCAACCGGTATTGATTGGATTGTATGGAGATACGAAAAAATCGAAATGCGATATCTGGAAGTCGGCGCCGGGGCATCGCGCAGAATGGAGCACTGCCTTCCACCGACTCGCGCGCGCGCCGCAATCCCTTTCCACAGCCATGGCCACCCGCAAAAAGATTCCCGACCGCAGCGCTTCCCCGACGACCCGGCAGCCGGACTCGCTTCCGGCGCAGGCACCCGGTCCCGGGCCCGTGGAGCCGGGACGGGAGAGCGGTCTGTTCGTCGCTTCCGTGGCCAAGGCCTTCGATGTGCTGCGCATCGTCAGCGCCGCCCCGGAGCCGCTCGGCCTGACCGAGGTGGTCCAGCTCACCCACATGGGGCGCAGCGCGGTGCAGCGTTTCCTGCACACGCTCACCACCCTGGGCTACCTGCGCCAGGACCCCAGGACCCGCTGCTACAGCGTGACGCCCTGCGTGCTCGGATTCGCGCAGGGCTTCCTCGGACGCGACGGCGTGCGGAGCAAGGCGTCGGAGCTGCTGCGGGTCGCCAGCCTCGAATGCGGCGAGACCCTGAACTTCACGGTCCTGGAGAAGACCAGCGTGCTCTACCTGGTGCGCCACACCGGCCGGCATGCCGTCAGCGTCGAGCTCTCGGTCGGCTCGCGCCTGCCGGTCTACAGTTCGGCGCCCGGCCGGGCCATGCTGGCCTTCATGGATCCGGCCGAGGCACGACTGGTGCTGGAGCGATCGGAGATGAAGCCGTTCACGCCCTACACCGAGCTGAGCATCGAGAAATTCCTGGCGTCCTTTTCCGCGACCCGGCGCCTGGGCTACTACGTCAGCGACCAGGAAGGATTCATCGGCGACATCTCGATCGCCGCACCGGTGTTCGACCACGGCGGTGGCCTGGCGGGCGCGGTCAATGTCGCGGTGTCGACATCGCGCTGGACGGCCAGGGATGCCGAGGTGGCCCTGGCGCCCGTCGTGCTGCGCGTCGCGGAAAGGCTGTCGGCTGCGCTCGGCCATGGGGCGCTGGCGTCCACGGTGGTCGACTGAGCGGCCTGTCGCTGCGCTCCTTCAGGTTCTGCCGTGGGTCCTTCGAGGTGGAACGGATGGCCGTGCGGACCGCCGTGCCATTCTTCACCGGCGCCGGACGCCGGCCCCACCCGGCATTCAGATGTCGCCGCAGGCTTTCAATACGCCGGCCCCGTACTTCTCCAGCTTCGTCACCCCGATCCCGCTGACGCCCTGCAGGTCGGCCAGCGTGGCCGGCGCGCGCTGGGCGATGGCGGCCAGGGTGGCGTCGTGGAAGATCACGTAGGCCGGCAGGTTGCCTTCGCGTGCCACCTCGGCGCGCCAGGCCTTGAGGGCGGCGAAGCGCTGCTGGGCGGCGGCGTCGAGTCCGATGGCGGCCGGCGACGGCGCACCGCGCGCGGGTCGTTCGCGGCGGGTGCGGCCGCCCGAGGAGGCGCCGCGCCCGGCCGGCGCCGACACCGATTCGCGCAGGGCGATGCGCATCTCGCCCTTGAGCACGGCGCGCGAGGCGTCGGTCAGCTGCAGGGTGTTGTAGCGCTGGGCATCGACCGCCACCGCGCCGATGGCGATGAGCTGGCGCAGCACGCCGCGCAACTGCGCCTCGCTGAATTCGGCGCCGATGCCGAAGGTGCTGATCTGCTCGTGGCTGAACTGCTTGACCTTCTCGGTCGCCTTGCCGCGCAGGATGTCCATGACGTGGCCGGCGCCGAAGCTGATGCCGCTGGTCTGCTGCACGCGATAGATGGTGGAGAGCAGCTTGCGCGCGGCATCGGTGGCATCCCAGACCGCCGGCGGCTCCAGGCAGTTGTCGCAGTTGCCGCAGGGCGTGCTGTGCTCGCCGAAATAGCCCAGCAGCCGCACGCGCCGGCAGTCGGTGGCCTCGGCCAGCGCCAGCAGGGCGTCGAGCTTGCCGCGCATGACCTGCTTGAAGTCCTCGCCGGCCGGGCTCTCGTCGATCATGCGGCGCTGGTTGACCACGTCCTGCAGGCCATAGGCCATCCAGGCATCGGCCGGCGCGCCGTCGCGTCCGGCGCGGCCGGTCTCCTGGTAGTAGCCCTCGATGTTCTTGGGCATGTCGAGGTGACCGACGAAACGCACGTCGGGCTTGTCGATGCCCATGCCGAAGGCGATGGTGGCGACCATCACGATGCCGTCCTCGCGCAGGAAGCGGTCCTGGTGCTTCTGCCGCACCGCGGCATCCAGGCCGGCGTGATAGGGCAGGGCGTTGAGGCCGGCGTCCGCCAGCGCCACGGCGACTTCCTCCACGCGTTTCCTCGACTGGCAATAGACCACGCCCGCCTCGCCCGGGTGCTCGCGTTCGACGAAGCGCAGCAGCTGGGTGGCCGCGTCCTTCTTCTCGACGATGGTGTAGCGGATGTTGGGGCGGTCGAAGCTGCTGACGAACTGGCGCGCCTCCTCCAGCCGCAGCCGCTCGACGATGTCGGCGCGCGTGAGGTCGTCGGCGGTGGCGGTCAGGGCGATGCGCGGCACGCCCGCGTAGCGCTCGTGCAGCACGGTCAGGGCGCGGTACTCGGGCCGGAAGTCGTGGCCCCACTGGCTCACGCAGTGCGCCTCGTCGATGGCGAACAGGCTGAGCCGGCCGCTCGCGTGCAGGGCGTCGAGCAGCGCCAGGAAGCGCGGCGTGGTCACGCGCTCGGGCGCGGCGTACACCAGGGTGACCGCGCCGCTGGCCATGCGCCGCTCGACCTCCTGCGTCTGCGCCCAGTCGAGCGTCGAATTGAGGAAGGCGGCATCGACGCCGGCCTCGTGCAGCGCGCCGACCTGGTCGTGCATCAGCGCGATCAGGGGCGAGACCACCACCGTCACGCCGTGGCCGGCGCGCTGGCGCGCGATCGCCGGGATCTGGTAGCACAGCGACTTGCCGCCGCCCGTGGGCATCAGCACCAGCGCGTCGCCGCCGCCGGTCACGTGGTCGACGATGGCGGCCTGGGCGCCGCGGAAGCGCTCGTAGCCGAAGACCTCGTGGAGGATGTCGGCCGGGGCCTTCGAGAGCCGGGTCGGGGAGGTGGAGGAGGGGGGTGACGAGGACACCGGACGATTGTCCGCGATCGCCCCGCCCCGCCGGTGCCGTGCCGGGTGCCCCCGATCCGGATCGGGCGATGAACCCCGGCGGGCGAATGGTGCCATCCGTCCGGGGCCTCGACGCGACGGGTGGCTTCCTACAATCGCGATCCTATGAAGCCCGTCGTCTACACCCGCGCCCAGCAACTGCCCGCCATCCTGGCCCGCCGCATCGCCATCCTCGATGGCGCCATGGGCACCATGATCCAGCGCTTCAAGCTCAGCGAGGCGCAGTACCGGGGCCAGGGCTACGACGGTCCGGGCAGCGTCGGCGAGCGTTTCACGGACTTCGGGCGCGACGTCAAGGGCAACAACGAACTGCTCTCGCTGACCCGGCCCGACGTGATCCGCGACATCCACGAGGCCTACCTCGCCGCCGGCGCCGACCTGATCGAGACCAACACCTTCGGCGCCACCACCGTCGCGCAGGAGGACTACCAGATGGCGCACCTGGCGCGCGAGATGAACCTGGTGTCCGCGCAGCTCGCCCGTGCCGCCTGCGACAAGTTCAGCACGCCCGACAAGCCGCGCTTCGTCGCCGGCGCCCTCGGCCCGACGCCCAAGACCGCCAGCATCAGCCCCGACGTCAACGACCCCGGCGCGCGCAACGTCGACTTCGAGACCCTGCGCGCGGCCTACTACGAGCAGACCGAGGCCCTGGTCGAGGGCGGCGCCGACGTCATCCTGGTCGAGACCATCTTCGACACGCTCAATGCCAAGGCGGCGCTGTTCGCGGTCGACGAGTACTTCGAGGCCAGCGGCGAGCGCCTGCCGATCCTCATCAGCGGCACCGTCACCGACGCCTCCGGCCGCATCCTCAGCGGCCAGACCGTGACAGCGTTCTGGCACAGCGTGCGCCACGCCCAGCCGCTGGCCGTGGGCCTGAACTGCGCGCTCGGCGCCGCGCTGATGCGCCCCTACATCCAGGAGCTCGCCCGCGTGGCCGGCGACACCTTCATCAGCTGCTACCCCAACGCCGGCCTGCCCAACCCGATGAGCGACACCGGCTTCGACGAGACGCCCGAGGTCACCTCGCGCCTGCTGCACGAGTTCGCGGCCGATGGCCTGGTCAACATCGTCGGCGGCTGCTGCGGCACCACGCCCGACCACATCGCCGCCATCGGCCAGGGCGTGGCGGCGCTGTCCGGCCGCGCGATCGGGCGCGGCGTGTTCTATCGCGAGCCGGACGAGGCGGCGGACCCGGCGGCCGTGGCCTGAAGCGCCGGTCGACGCGTCGGTCCGGTTCTTCCCGTCGCCTCAGTCCTTGCGCCGCGCGATCAGCGCGACGAAGCGCTGCGCGCCCAGTCCCAGCGGCCGCTCGCGCGACCACACCACGTCGACCCACAGGTCGAGCCCGTTGCTCAGGTTCTCGAACGGGATCTCCACCAGCGCGCCGGCGGCGACGTGCGGCTGGGCGAACTTGCGCGGCAGCCAGCCCCAGCCGAGCCCGGCGGTGATCAGGCTCAGCGCCGCCAGCGCGTTGTCGGTGCGCCAGACGTGGCGCGCGAAGACGAAGCGCGGATCGCTGGCGCTCAGGTCGCGTCCGGCGACGACGATCTGGCGCGTGGTCGTCAGGTGCTCCTCCCGCAGGCGGCCGCCGGCGGCGGCGAGCACCGGATGGTCGGGCGCCATCACGGCCACCAGGGTGTCGCTGGCCACCTCCTGGAAACCCTCGCGGCCGTCCAGGCTCGGGCGCTCGAAGACCAGCGCCAGCTGGGCCCGCCCGGCATGCAGCAGCGCCAGCGCATCGCCCTGCGGCGCGGCCAGCACCTCCACCTCCAGCAGGGGATGCTCGCGCGCCAGCGCGGCCAGCGCGTCGCTCCAGGGCGCCGCCAGCAGTTCGGGCGCGATCGCCAGGGTCAGCCGGTGCTCCAGGCCCTGCGTGAGCGACAGCGCCTGCACCTGCAACTGCCGCAGCTGCGCGGCCAGCAGGCGCGCCTGCGGTTCGAGCGAGCGCGCGGCGGCGGTCGGCTTCGGCTCGCGGCCGGCGCGGTCGAACAGCACCAGGTCCAGTTCGGCCTCCAGTCCGGCGATGGTCATGCTGACGGCCGAGGGCACGCGGCGCAGTGCCCGCGCGGCGGCGGAGAAGGAGCCGTGGTCCAGCACGGCCAGGAAGACCTGCACGGTGTCGCTCGTGAAGCTCACGGACCGGGCCTCGTCATTGCCCTGCCCGCACGCCAGCGGTCTCGTTCATTGGTTGTTCCATCCATCAATAAAACTGAAAGAAGCTGACTTCTTATATCAGTCCGGCACACATAAAGTTCACCCCAACCATCGTCATCCGCCGGGAAGGAAAGTCATGCAAGGGGTCAAGCGCCGCGTCGTCTACATCACGCTCTACGAGGGCATCGCCATCGTCGTGGCCAGCTTCGGCCTGGCGGCGATGTCGGGGCAGGGCGTGGGCCACACGGGCGCGTTGGCGGTGGTCGCCTCCTCCATCGCGGTGGTCTGGAACCTGGTGTTCAACGCGCTGTTCGAGCGCTGGGAAAGCCGGCAGGCGGTGCGCGGGCGCGGCCTGGGGCGGCGCATCGCGCATGCCATCGGCTTCGAGGGCGGCCTGGTGGCCTTCCTGGTGCCGACGATCGCCTGGTGGCTCGACATCAGCCTGTGGCAGGCCCTGCTGATGGACCTGGGACTGGTGGTGTTCTTCCTGGTCTACACCTTCGTCTTCAACTGGGCGTTCGACGCCATCTTCGGACTGCCGGCCTCGGCCGCCGCCGCGCAGCCGGCCTGAGCGATCCACCGGGTGCCCCCACGGCCGGGCCGACCGGCCAGCCGTGCAAGACTCGACGGATGTCCTCGCCGCCCGTCCCGTCCCCCGCCACCGCCTTCCCGCATCCGTCCTCCATTCCCTCCACCGGGCCCGACCTCGATCCCGCCGCCACCGCGCTGGCCGCGACCGCGCTGGAGGCCTTCGACCACGCGGTGCGCGCCGGCAGCGGCCTGCGGGGCCGCGACGGCCAGCGGCGCATGGCCGAGCGGGTGGCCGCCACGCTGGCCACGGCGACACTGGGCAAGCTCGAGGAGCCGGAGGCCGACGCCGACGGCGACACCGCCGATGCCCCCGACCCGGTGCGCGCCATCGCCGTGATCCAGGCCGGCACCGGCGTGGGCAAGTCGCTCGCCTACTGCGCGCCCGCCATCGCGCTGGCGCTGGCGCGCAACACGCGCGTCGTCGTCTCCACCGCCACCGTCGCGCTGCAGGAGCAGCTGGTCGCCAAGGACCTGCCGGCCCTGGCCGCGCTGCTGCCGCAGTCGTTCCGCTTCGCGCTGGCCAAGGGGCGCGGGCGCTATGTCTGCCAGCTCAAGCTGTCGCGGCTGGCCGGCGAGGCCGTCGGGACCGATGGCGACGCCGACGACGCGGACGACCCCACCGCCGACCTGTTCGCCGACGACGAGCCCGCCGCGCGCGCGCCCCGGCCCCAGCACGAGATCGCGGCGCGCCTGCAGTTCTATGGCGGCATCGCGCAGGCGCTGGCCAGTGGCGCCTGGGACGGCGACCGCGACACGCTCGACTCGCCCCCCGCGCACGAGGTCTGGTCGGCCATGGCGGCCGACGCGGCCTCCTGCACCGGCCAGCACTGTCCGGCATTCAACGGCTGCGCCTACTACGAGCGCCGCAAGACGCTGGTCGGCGCGCAGGTCATCGTGGTCAACCACGATCTGCTGCTGTCGTCGCTGGGCAACCGGCTGCTGCCCGAGCTGGACAACTGCCTGCTGGTGCTCGACGAGGCGCACCACCTGCCGGCGACGGCGCTGGCGCAGTTCGCCTGCCGCATGGACCTGGGGCACCACGGCTGGATCGAGCGGCTGGCGCAGCGCGCGATCACCGTCGGCGTGCGGCTGGAGGTCGCCGACGTCGCCGACATCCCCACGCATGCCTCGCAGATGCGCCAGGCCATGCAGCAGGTCGAGCGGCTGGTGCTCGATCTCTATGGCGAGACCCTGCGCGCCGGCACCGGCACCGGCACCGGCACCGGAGCCGGTCGCGGCCCGGCCTGCGCCCGCGTGCCGCGCGGCGAACTGCCCGAGGCTCTGTGCGAGCCGCTCGAACGCGTCGCGCAGCATGCCGACGGCTTCCTCGAATGCCTGCGCGCCATCGCCCGCGCCCTGCGCGCCGAGCTGCGCGACAACCCGGGCCAGGCGCGCTCACTGGCGTCGATGTACGCGCAGCTCGGCGCGCTGGCGCCACGGCTGGAGCAGATGCTCGACACCGCGCGGCTGCTGCTGCGCGAGACCGCCGCCGATGCCGTGCCGGCGGCCAAGTGGTTCACCCTGGCGGTCGAGGGCGAGCTGGCGACCCTGCAGGCCCATGCCAGTCCGCTGCTGCCGGGCGCCGCCCTGCGCCAGCACCTGTGGAGCCGGGTGCGCGGCGCGGTGCTGACCTCGGCCACCCTCACGAGCTGCGGCCAGTTCGATTTCTTCCTGCGCGAGTCGGGGCTGCATGGCGACAGCGCGGCCACCACGCTGGAGGTCGCCAGTCCCTTCGACTATGCCGCGCAGGGCCGGCTGGTCGCCGTCGAGACCCGCGCCGATCCGCGCGATGCCGCCGCCTATGTCGCCGAGATGGCGCAGGCCCTGGTGCGCGACCTGGCCACCGTGCGGCATGGCGCGCTGGTGCTGTTCACCTCGCGCGACCAGCTGCGCCAGGCGGTCGAGGCGCTGCCGGCGACCCTGCGCCCGCGCGTGCTCACGCAGACCTCGCTGCCGCGCCAGGCCCTGCTCGCGACGCATCGCCAGCGGGTGGCCGACGGCCAGCCCTCGATCATCTTCGGCATGCAGTCCTTCGGCGAAGGACTCGATCTGCCGGGCCGGCTGTGCGAGGCGGTCTTCATCGCCAAGCTGCCGTTTGCGCCACCGGACGATCCGGTGGGCGAGGCGCGCGCCGAATGGCTGCGCGCCGTCGGGCGCGATCCGTTCTCCGAGCTGGTGGTGCCGGCCACCGCGATCCGCCTGGCGCAGTGGGTCGGACGCGCGATCCGCAGCGAGGATGACCGCGCGAGCGTGTACTGCTACGACCGGCGCCTGGTGCGCACCGCCTATGGCCAGCGGCTGCTGCAGGGCCTGCCGCCGTTCACGCGCACCACCGTGGCGGCGTCGCGCCCGGCCGGCGCCGGCGCCGCCACGACCGCGGACACGGCATCGCGGGCCGTCGCTTCCTGAGTCGCCTTCGGCGCGGGGCGGAGGAGGGCGGCCGCGCCTTCAGCCCAGCGCGGCCAGGCGCTCGCGCACGAACTCGGCGAACGCATAGGCGATGACCGGCAGCTGGCGCCCGCGCAGGCTCGCCAGCACCAGCTCGCCCCGGGGAAAGCCGCGATCCTCGATCTCGCGCGCCACGATGTCGTGATCGGCGGCGGTGACGCCGATCGCCATCTGGAACGACAGCGAACGGCGGTCGTCCAGGCAGCCGCGCAGGAACTCGAAGCTGTTGCTCTCGACCATCGCGTACATCCGGATCGAGCTGCGCGCCAGGAAGCGCTCGATCAGCTGGCGCCCGCCGGTGTCGCGGTTGGGCAGGATCACCGGGTAGTCGACGCAGTCGCGCAGGCGCAGGGCCGGCGCGCCGCCGCGCGCCAGCGGATGGTCGGCGTGCATGATGGCCATCAGCCGCTGCTCGACCACGCTGGCGCGCTCGATGTCGGCCTCGGGCGCCAGGTTGAACACCAGGGCCAGGTCGGTCTCGAAGCCGCGCAGCGCGGCGGCGGCCTGCACGTGGTCGCCGATGCGCACGTCGAAGGCCACCAGCGGATGCGTCTGGCGGAAGTCCCGGATCACCTCGGGCAGGAAGCGCGGCGCCAGCGCCTGGCTGGCCACCACCTGCACCTTGCCGCGCCGCAGGCCCTGCAGCTCCTCGATCTCCGAGCGCACGTGCGCCAGCTCGGCGGCGCGGCCGCGGATGTAGCGCACGAACAGCTCGCCCGCCGCCGTCAGGCGCATGCCGCGCGGCAGGCGCTCGAAGATCGGCGTGCCGAGTTCCTCCTCGATGTCCTGGATGCGGCGGTTGACCGCCGAGGGCGCCACGTGCAGGCGCTCGGCGGCCTGGCGGATCGAGCCGACGCGGGCCACTTCATCGACATAGCGCAGCAGACGCAGGTGGTTCATGGGGCGCGGTCTCGCAACGATCGTGCCGTCCTGGGCGCCTGGGCGACCGTTGCCGTTTCGGCAACGCAGGCAGCGCGATAAAGCGCCCGGAACGGCGCAGCGCTGGCACGGCGGGTGCGTGTGCCGGACGCATGACCGCTCCCCGCCGTTCCAGCCGCCCCAAAACGATGCCCGAGGTGCCGCGGGCGCCCGAAAACGTGGCGTCGTTCGGTCCCGCCGCCCACAACGCCTGGGCATTGCGCGACGGCCGGGTCAGCTTCGTGCGCCGGCCAATCGCGCCCCGGCCCCTGCGGCTGGACGACGCGGCGCCGCAGCCGGTCGAGCTCGACCTGGCGCGCAGCGCGCTGGTGGTGGTCGACATGCAGAACGACTTCTGCCACCCCGAGGGCTGGTTCGCGCAGAAGGGCCTGGGCATCCGCGCCGCGCGCCGGCCGATCGCGATCCTGCGGCGGCTGCTGCCGGCCTGGCGCGATGCCGGCGGCGCGGTGCTGTGGCTCAACTGGGGCATCCGCGCCGACCGAGCCAACCTGGCGCCGACGGTGCATTTCAAGGGCAAGCGCACGGCCGAGGGCGTGGGCTATGCCGAGGTCTCGCCGATCGACCGCGGACCCTCGCTGGTGCAGGGCTCGTGGGGCGCGCGGGTGGTCGAGGAGCTGGTGGTGGCGCCGGACGACCTCACGGTGCACAAGCATCGCCTGAGCGGCTTCTGGGACAACGAGCTCGACACGCTGCTGCGCCAGCGCGGCATCACCACGCTGCTGTTCGCCGGCATCAACACCGACCGCTGCGTCTTCTCGACCCTGCAGGACGCCCATTTCCTCGGCTACGACTGCGTGCTGCTCAAGGACGCCTGCAGCACGCCCTCGCCGGCCTACGTGACCCGGGGCGTGCTCTACATCGTCGAGCTGCTGCATGGCTTCGTCGCCAGCGCGGCGGGGCTGCTGGAGGCCCTCCCGAAGTCCTCCGCGTCCTCCAGGTCCTCCAAGTCCTCCAAGTCCTCCCCCTCTCGTTCCCACCGTCCGGAGTCCTGATCCATGAAGCTTCCCCTGTCCCGTCTGCTGTCCGCCTCCGGCCTCGCGCTGACGCTGGCGCTGGCCGCCGTGCCCGCCGCCGCGCAGGTGCCGGTCAAGCTGGTGCTCAACTGGAAATACGAGGGCCCGCAGGCCTGGTTCTTCCTGGCCCAGGACAAGGGCTACTTCAAGGAGGAGGGCCTCGACGTCACGATCGACCAGGGCGAGGGCTCGGCCGCGTCGATCCCGAAGGTGGCCGCCGGCGCCTACCAGGCCGGCTTCGGCGACCTCAACGCGCTGGTCGACCTGGCGGCCAAGCGGCCGGCCGACGCGCCGGTGGCGGTCTACATGCTCTACAACACGCCGCCGTTCACGGTGGTGGTCAAGAGCGACAGCCCCATCAGGACGCCCAAGGACCTCGAGGGCAGGACCATCGGCGGCCCGGCCAACGACGGCGCGCTCAAGCTGTTCCCGGCCTTCGCCAAGATCGCGAACATCGACGCCTCCAAGGTGACCATCACCAACATGGCGCCCAACCTGCGCGAGCAGATGCTGGTGCGCGGGCAGATCGACGCCGGCTTCGGCTATGTCACGACGGTCAGCTTCAGCGCCCGGGGCATGGGCCTCGATCCGGCCAAGGACCTGCGCTTCATCCGCTACGGCGACCACGGCATGGACCTCTACTCCAACACCGTGTTCTTCTCGAAGAGCTTCGTGAAGGACCACCCGAAGGCGGTGGCCGGCTTCGTCAAGGCGCTCAACCGCGCGGTGAAGGAGGTCATCGCCAATCCCGATGCTGGCGTCGACTTCGCCATCCGGCGCGAACCGCTGCTCAAGCGCGACGTCGAGAAGGAAAAGCTGCTCGCCACGCTCAGGAACGACATGAGCCACCCCGAGATCGCGCGCATCGGCCTGGGCGACGTCGACGACGCCCGCCTGAAGAAGGACATCGCCATCGTGGTCGAGGCCAACGCGCTGCCGCGCACGCCCGAGGCCGGCGAGATCTTCGACCGCAGCTTCCTGCCGGCGCGCGCCGAGCGGCCCTCCAGGACTTCCAACTGACCCCACCACCGAACCGGAGACGACCCCCATCATGGATCTGCAACTCAAGGACAAGGTGACCCTGATCACCGGCCCGGCCAAGGGCATGGGCGCCGCCATCACGCTGGCCTTCGCCCGCGAAGGCGCGAAGCTGGTGCTGGCCGGGCGCGACACCGCCGCCATCGAACCCGTGGCCGAGCAGGCCCGCGCCCTGGGCGTGGCGGCCATCGTGGTGCCATGCGACCTCACGGTGGCGGCGCAGACCGAGGCGCTGGCCGCGCGCGCCCTGGAGGCCTTCGGCCGCATCGACGTGCTGGTCAACGTGGCCGGCGGCTCGGGGCCGATCGGCAAGACCGGCTGGGAGACCACGGCGGAGGAATTCAACGAGATCGTGCAGCTCAACATGACCGGCTGCTTCAACACCATCCACGCGGTGCTGCCCTCGATGATCGAACGGCGCAGCGGCAAGATCGTCAACGTCGGCGGCACCTTCGGCCTGCGCGGGCGCGCCGGTCGGATGGCGTACTCGGCCTCCAAGTGGGGCCTGCGCGGCATCACCAAGAGCTTCGCGCTCGAGGCCGGCCCGCACAACATCAACGTCAACAACGTCGCCCCCGGCATGGTGGACGGCCCGCGCTTCCGCGAGAAGGTCTGCGCCGACATGGCCAGGAAGCTGGGCATCACGCTGGAGGAGGCGATGACGCGCCATGCCGCCGACTATGCGCTCAAGCGCGTCTCCACCGACGCCGACATCGCCCACGCCTGCCTCTTCATGGCGAGCGAGCTCTCGCGCCAGATCACCGGCGTCGACCTGCCCGTCGATGGCGGCTGGGCCGCACTCTGAACCCACACGCACGAAAACGGATTTGCCATGACCAAAGAAGTCGACCTCGTCATCCGCGGCGCCCGCGTGGTGTCCCCGGACCAGATCATCGAAGCCTCCGTCGCCATCGCCGGCGAGCACATCGTCGCCGTCGGCCACGACGACACCATGCCCCCCGCGCGCGCCGAGATGCGCGCCGACGGCCTGCACCTGCTGCCCGGCGCGATCGACAGCCACGTGCACTTCCGCGACCCGGGCTATCCGAACAAGGAGACCTGGAAAACCGGCTCGGCGGCCGCCGCGCTGGGCGGCGTGACCACCGTCTTCGAGATGCCCAACACCAACCCGCCCACGGGCACGGTCGAGGCGCTGCGCATCAAGCAGAAGGCCGCCGAGTCGTCGTACTGCGACTTCGGCATCCACGGCCTGCTGGGCGACGAGAGCATCGACCAGCTCGAGGCCCTGCTCGAGGCCGGCGTGACCAGCTTCAAGGCCTTCGTCGGCAACACCTTCGGCAACCTGCCCGCGCCCACCGATGGCGCGCTGCTCGAGGGCTTCGAGATCCTGGCGCCGCTGGGCATCCGCACCGTGGTGCACGCAGAGAACTCGTCGATCCTGTTCCGCCGCCAGAAGCACCTGCTGGACGCCGGCCGCCACGATGCCATGGCGCACCTGGCGGCGCGTCCGGCGGTGGCCGAGATCGAGGCCATCAACCGCGTGCTGACGCTGGCCGAGTGGACCGGCGCGCGCGTCCACATCGCGCACCACAGCGCGGCCGACTCGCTGTTCCTGCTGCGCGAGTTCAAGCGCCGCGGCGTCGACGTCACGGCCGAGACCTGCCCGCAGTACCTGCTGCTCAACACCGACCACATGTTGAAGCTCGGCGGCGTGATGCGGGTCAATCCGCCGATCCGCGAGGCGCGCCACAACCAGCCGCTGTGGGACGCCCTGATGGACGGCACGCTCGACATGATCGCCACCGACCACGCCCCGCACACGCCCGAGGAGAAGACGCGCGAGAGCATCTGGGCCTGCGACTGCGGCTTCCCCGGCGTCGAGACGCAGATGCCATTGATGCTGACCGAGGTCAACCGCGGCCGCGCCTCGCTGATGGACTATGTCCGCTGGAGCGCCGTGGCGCCGGCCAAGGCCTGGGGCCTGTATGGCACCAAGGGCGTGATCGCGCCCGGCGCGCATGCCGACATCGCCTTCGTCGACATGTCGCGCAGCGGCACGCTGTCGCAGAACAAGCTGCAGAGCACATCCAAGATCTCGCCCTGGAACGGCCGCGCGGTGCAGGGCTATCCGCTGCACACCTTGCTGCGCGGGCGCTTCGTGATGCGCGAGGGCCGGCTGGTCGAGGAGGCCATCGGCTGGGGCCGCTCGGTCAAGGGCATCCAGCGGATGCCGACGGCGAAGCCGCGCAACACCGAGCACTACAGCAGCGCCATCAGGACCGCGCCCGAGGGCATTCCGAGCCACGCCGTGCCGCTGGTGGACGCATTGTGAGCACATCCGCTGACGGCGCCAGGGCGCAGCGGGTCGAGGTCTTCCGGGTGGCTTGCAGCGGGCCGGGCGATCTCTCCGGCGTGCAGGCGCTGGTCGATGCGGGACGGCTCGATCCGCGCACGGTCGTCGCCGTGATGGGCAAGACCGAAGGCAACGGCTGCGTCAACGACCACACGCGCGACTTCGCCGCCACCGCCTGGTGCCACTTCCTCGCACCGCATCTCGACTGCACGGCCGCGCAGGTCCACGCGCGCGTCGCGCTGGTGATGTCGGGCGGCACCGAAGGCGTGCTGTCGCCGCACTTCACGGTCTTCACGCGCCGCTGGATCGCGAGCGGCGCGGATGGCGATGCCGGTGACGGCGGCACCGGAGCGATCCCGCCCGGCGGGAAGCGGCTGGTGATCGGCACCGCGCAGACGCGCGACTTCAGGCCCGAGGAGCTGGGCCGCATGGCGCAGGTCGAGGCCACCGCCGAGGCGGTGCGCGAGGCGATGCGCGAGGCCGGCATCGACGATGCCGCCGATGTCCATTTCGTGCAGGTCAAGTGCCCGCTGCTGACCTCGGCGAAGGTGCTGGACGCGCAGCGGCGTGGCCAGGCCACCGTCACCGGCGACACCTATGCGTCGATGGGCTGGTCGCGCGGCGCCTCGGCGCTGGGCGTCGGCCTGGCGCTCGGCGAGTTCGCCGCCGTGGACGACGCCGCGATCCTGGGCGACGATGCGCTGTACTCGGCGCGCGCCTCCGCCTCGGCCGGCATCGAGCTCGAGGGCAATGTCGTCATCGTGCTGGGCGAGGCGGCGGGCAGCCTGTCGGCCTATCGCATCGCCCATGCGGTGATGCGCGACGCCATCGACGCCCGCAGCGTGCGGCGGATGCTGCAGGAGGCCTTCGGACTCGACGCCGAGCGCGATGCCGAGGCCATCGCCGCGCGGCTCGTGAACCTGCTGGCCAAGGCCGAGGCCAGCCCCGACGGCCTGGTGCGCGGCGCGCGCCACACCATGCTCAACGACTCCGACATCAACGCCACGCGGCATGCCCGCGCGGCGGTGGGCGGCGTGCTGGCCTCGGTGGTCGGCCACGTCGCGCTGTATGTCTCCGGCGGCGCCGAACACCAGGGTCCGCCCGGCGGCGGCCCGGTCGCCGCGATCCTCGCCACCCCTTCCTGAAAGCACCCACGCCATGAGCCCTGCCTTCATCCAGCTGTCGGACGTGATGCTGCGCTATGGCGCCGGCACCGTCGCGCTCGACCACACGACGCTGGGCATCGACGAGGGCGATTTCGTCGCCCTGGTGGGCCCGAGCGGCTGCGGCAAGTCGACCATCCTGAAGCTGGTCGCCGGACTGCTGCGGCCGAGCGCCGGCGCGGTGATCGCCGGCGGACGCGAGGTCGGCGCCGTCGGCACCCGGCCGGCCGCCGGCGCGCATGCCTCGATGGCGCCGCGCCTGCGCATCGGGCTGGCGTTCCAGAACCCGACCATGCTGCCGTGGCTCACGATCCGCGACAACGTCATGATCCCGCTGAAGATCGTCGAGCCGTTCCGCCAGGACTTCAAGCGCAAGCGGCGCGGCGAGTACACCGACCGCGTCGAGGCCCTGCTGGCCCAGGTCGGGCTCAAGGGCTTCGGCGACAAACGACCCTGGCAGCTCTCCGGCGGCATGCTGCAGCGCGCCTCGCTGTGCCGCGCCCTAGTGCACGAGCCCGAGCTGCTGCTGCTCGACGAGCCTTTCGGCGCGCTCGACCAGTTCACGCGCGAGGAGCTGTGGGACATCATGCAGAAGCTCTGGATGGACCGCCGCCCGACGGTGCTGCTGGTGACGCACGACCTGCGCGAGTCGGCCTACCTGGCCAACCGCATCTGCGTCATGAGCTCGCGCCCCGGCCGCATCCTGGAGACGCGCGATGTCGGCTTCGCCCGGCCGCGCACGCTCGAGAGCAGCTACGCGCCCGAGTTCGCCGCGCTGGTGCAGCAGCTGCGCATGCGCATCGCCGAGGCCCGCCGCGATGGCGACGCGACGCCATCGGCGTCCGCCACGGCGGCCGTCGCCCGGATCGGCGAGGTGGCGGCATGAACCGGCTCTCCCCGCTCGCGCGCCAGCGCCTGCTGTCGGCGGTCGCCTTCGTCGGCTTCTTCGCGCTGTGGGAGCTGGTCTGCATGGCATTCGGCGTCTCCGACCTGATCCTGCCGCGGCCCAGCCAGATCGCCGCCGTGCTGATCGAGAAGATGCCGCTGCTGTGGCCGCACGCGCTGCAGACGCTCTACACGACCTTCCTGGGTTTCGCGCTGGGGGTGCTGGCGGGCATCGTCGTGGGCGTGGGCATCGGCTCCTCGAAGCTGGCCTACGACGTCACCTATCCGCTGCTGGTGGGCTTCTCCAGCATCCCGAAGGTGGCCGTGGTGCCGCTGTTCGTGGTGTGGTTCGGCGCCGGCACGGTGCCGGCGATCCTGACGTCGATGGTGATCAGCATCTTCCCGGTGGTCGTCAACGTGGCGACCGGACTGGCCAGCACCGAGCCGGAGCTGGAGGACGTGCTGCGCGTGCTCGGCGCGCGCAAGCGCGACATCCTGTGGAACGTCGGCCTGCCGCGCGCCATGCCCTATCTCTTCGCCTCGCTCAAGATCGCCATCACGCTGTCCTTCGTCGGCACGGTGCTGGCCGAGACGGTGGCCTCGAACAAGGGCATCGGCACCGTGATGATGATCGCCAGCGGCAACTTCGACGTGCCGATGGTGTTCGCCGGGCTGTTCCTGCTGGCCGCGATGGGCATCGTGCTGTATGCGCTGTCGTCGCTGGTCGAGCAGCGCGTGACCGGCTGGTCGCAGCGCAAGACCGACCTGGCGATGGGCTGACGCCGTGACGATCTCCCCCACGACTTCCCTGATCCCTTGCTCGACCTCCTCGCGAAGAACCGCCATGCACCATCGTCTCTCCCGCCGGGCCGCGGCCCTCACCGTCACACTCGCCGCGCTGGCCACGCTCGGCGTCGTCCCCGCCGCCGCGCAGGCGCCCACGCCGATCAGGTTCGTGCTCGACTGGAAGCTCCAGGGCATCCACGCCTGGTACTACCTGGCCGAGGACAAGGGCTACTTCGCGCAGGAGAAGCTGGCCGTCGCCATCGACCAGGGCGATGGCTCCTCGGCCGTCGTGACCAAGATCATGGCCGGCGCCTACCAGGCCGGCGTCGGCGACGTCAACGCCATCGTGCAGAACGCCTCGGCCAAGCCCGGCGCGGCGCCGGTGATGGTCTACATGCTCTACAACCGAGCGCCGTTCGCGCTGATCGCCAAGGCCGGCGGCCCGATCCGAACGCTCAAGGACCTCGAGGGCCGCACGCTGGGCACGCCCGCCGGCGGCGCCGCCGCGCGCATGTTCCCGGTGATGGCGGCGCGCGCGGGCATCGACGCGCAGAAGGTCAAGTGGACCAACGTGGCGCCCAACCTGCAGGAGCAGCTGCTGCTCAAGGACCACGTCGATGGCGCGGCGGTGTTCTCGGTCACCAGCTACATGAACCTGGTCGCGCAGGGCGTCGACCCCGACAAGGACATCCGCTGGTTCCATTACGCCGACCACGGCGTGGAGCTCTATGGCAACGGCGTGATGGTCTCGCAGCAGCTCGCGCGCGACAACCCGCAGGCCGTCGCCGGCCTGGTGCGCGCCATCAACAAGGCGGTGCGCGACACCGTGGCCGATCCCGACGCGGCCATCGCGGCCCTCATGAAGCGCGAACCGCTGCTCAACCAGGCGATCGAGAAGCGCCGGCTGACGTACGCGCTCAAGACCGTCATGCTGACGCCCGAGGTCGCCGCCAACGGCCTGGGCGATGTCGCCGACGCCCGCTTCGCGCGCTCGTTCCTGCAGCTGCAGCAGGCCTTCGAGATGCCGCGCGTGCCGACCGCCGCCGAGGTGTTCGACCGCCGCTTCCTGCCCCCCGTCGCCGAGCGCCGGATGGCGATGAAATGACCGCGCCCGCCGCGACCACAGCGATCGCCGCCGACATCGACTGCGCCTGGGCCCTGGCCGATCCCGGGGCCGAGCCGGCCCGCGCCGACGTGCGCATCCGCATCGCGCCGGACGGGCGCATCGCCACGCTCGACGCGCTTGGCCATGCCGCGACCGGGCGTCGCCTGCTGGCGCTGCCCGCGCTGGCCAACGCGCACGACCACGCGCGCACCTTCCGCAGCGCCACGCTCGGTGCCTTCGGCCAGCCGCTGGAGGGCTGGCTGCCGTTCCTGGGCGTGGTGCCGGGCATGGATCCGTACCTGTGCGCGGCCACGTCCTTCGCGCGTTCGGCGCGCCATGGCGTGACGCACCTGATGGTCCACTACACGCGCGTGCAGGGCGGCATGCCCTATGTCGACGAGGCCCGCGCCGTGGCCCGCGCGGCAGGCGACGTCGGCGTGCGCATCGGCTTCGCGGTGTCGATGCGCGACCGTCACGGCATCGGCTACGCGGACGACGCGGCCGTGCTGGCGGCGCTCAGGCCGGGCATCCGCGACGCCGTGGCCAAGCGGCTGGCGGCACCGCCGGTCGCGCCGGCCGCGCAGCTCGCGCTCGTGGACGAGGTCTGCGCCATGGTGGCGGAAGAGGGCCATGCCCACCACGTCACCGTCCAGTACGGGCCGACGGCGGTGCAGTGGTGCAGCACGCCGCTGCTCGAAGCCATCGCGCGGGCCTCGGCCGACACCGGGCGGCCCGTGCACATGCACCTGCTGGAGACGCGCTACCAGCGCGACTGGGCCGATGCCGCGCATCCCGGGGGCGTCGTCCGCTTCCTCGACGACATCGGCCTGCTGAGTCCGCGCCTCACGCTGGCGCACTGCACCTGGGCGCGGCCGGACGAACTGGCGCTGCTGGCCGAACGCGGCGTCACGCTGGCGGTCAACACCAGTTCCAACCTGGGTCTGAAGTCCGGCATCGCGCCGCTGCCGGAGATGCTGCGGCAGGGCTGCCGCGTCGCCATGGGGCTCGACGGCCTGGCCCTCGACGAGGACGACGACGCGCTGCGCGAGCTGCGGCTGGCCTTCGCGCTGCATCGCGGCTGGGGCTACGACACCACGATGACACCGCGCCAGCTGTGGGCCTTCGGCGCCGGTCACGGGCCGCGCAGCGTGGCCGGAGCGGCCGCGCGCGGGCAGGGCCGCATCGCGCCCGGCGAGCCGGCCGACATCGTGCTGCTGGACTGGGACGCGCTCGACGACGATGCCCTGTTCGCCGACACCGACCCGCTGGACCTGCTGCTGGCACGCGCCCACGGCGCGCACATCGCGCGGGTGCTGGCCGGCGGGCGCGCGATCGTCGAGCATGGCCGGGTGCTGGGCATCGACGAGCCGGCCCTGAAGGCCGAGCTGCTGGCGCGCACCCGCCGCGCCCTGGCCGCCGATCCGGCCCACGCCGCCTGGCGCGAGGATGTCCGGGCGCTGGCCGACGACCTGGCGCCGTTCTATCGTCGTGGCCTGTTCGGCGGCTGCTGCGGCTGAACCCCGCGCCCGTCCCTCCACCGACCTTTTTCCTCCCCTCCATCGATTCCATGACCCGACTCAAGATCACCGCCGGCGGCCTCGAATTCATCGCCCTGACCCATCCCGACGCGCCGCGCACCGTGGCGGCGTTCCTCTCGCTGCTGCCCTACCGCCAGCAGTTGATCCACGTGCGCTGGAGCGGCGAGGGCTGCTGGGTGCCGCTGGGCGAGTTCAGGCTGGAAGCCGACGGCGCGCCGGTCGGCTTCGAGAACCACACCAGCCACCCGTCGGTGGGCGACATCCTGTTCTATCCGGGCGGCTACAGCGAGACCGAGATCATCCTGGCCTATGGCGCCTGCAGCTTCTCCAGCAAGATGGGCCAGCTCGCCGGCAACCATTTCCTCACCATCGTCGAGGGGCGCGAGCAGCTGCGCGCGCTCGGCGAGCGGGTACTGTGGCAGGGCGCCCAGGACGTGCTGTTCGAACTCGCCTGACCGGCCCCACGGCGCGTCGGCCGGGCCGATGCGCCTAAAATCGCGCCTCCCCGAGGAGCGTTGCAGCGGAGCGCGTCGCGCCCCGCCAGGCTCGGGCGTGTTCCCCCCCTGCAACGACGCTCGCCTGAACCTCCGCGAACCAGGTGAGTCCATGCCGTCGTCCTCCAGCCCCGCCACTTCCGCCGCCACATCCACCGCCGCCGTCCCGGCGATGAAGCTGTCGGGTCTCGAACCCGTGCAGATCGGCGAGGGAACCTTGTTCGTCAACATCGGCGAGCGCACCAACGTCACCGGCTCCAAGGCCTTCGCGCGCATGATCCTGAACGGCCAGTTCGAGGAGGCCCTGGCCGTCGCGCGCCAGCAGGTGGAGAACGGGGCCCAGGTGATCGACATCAACATGGACGAGGCCATGCTCGACAGCAAGGCCGCGATGGTGCGCTTCCTGAACCTGATCGCCTCGGAGCCCGACATCGCGCGCGTGCCGATCATGGTGGACAGCTCCAAGTGGGAGGTCATCGAGGCCGGCCTGCGCTGCATCCAGGGCAAGGGCATCGTCAACTCGATCAGCATGAAGGAGGGCGAGGACCAGTTCCGCCACCAGGCGCGGCTGCTGCGCCGCTATGGCGCCGCGGCGGTCGTGATGGCCTTCGACGAGAAGGGCCAGGCCGACACCTACGAGCGCAAGGTCGAGATCTGCGAGCGCGCCTATCGCATCCTGGTCGACGAGATCGGCTTCCCGGCCGAGGACATCATCTTCGACCCCAACATCTTCGCCGTCGCCACCGGCATCGAGGAGCACGACAACTACGCGGTCGACTTCATCGAGGCCACGCGCTGGATCAAGCAGAACCTGCCCGGCGCCAAGGTCTCGGGCGGCGTCAGCAACGTCAGCTTCAGCTTTCGCGGCAACGATCCCGTGCGCGAGGCGATCCACACCGTGTTCCTGTATCACGCCATCAAGGCCGGCATGGACATGGGCATCGTCAACGCCGGCATGGTGGGCGTCTACGACGACCTGGAGCCGGTGCTGCGCGAGCGGGTCGAGGACGTCATCCTCAACCGCCGAGCCGATGCCGGCGAGCGCCTGGTCGAGGTGGCCGAGACCGCCAAGAGCGGTGCCAAGGACGAGAGCCGGCGCAACGACTGGCGCGGCACGCCCGAGGCGCCGGTGAGCGTGGGCGACCGGCTCAGCCACGCGCTGGTCCATGGCATCACCGAGTTCATCGTCGAGGACACCGAGGAGGCGTATCGCGGCATCCTGGCCGGGGGCGGGCGTCCGCTGCACGTCATCGAGGGCCCGCTCATGGACGGCATGAACGTGGTGGGCGACCTGTTCGGCGCCGGCAAGATGTTCCTGCCCCAGGTGGTGAAGTCGGCCCGGGTCATGAAGCAGGCCGTGGCCCACCTGCTGCCCTACATCGAGGAGGAGAAGCTGCGCGACGAGGCCGCCGGCCGCGACGTGCGCACCAAGGGCAAGATCGTCATCGCCACCGTCAAGGGCGACGTCCACGACATCGGCAAGAACATCGTCACGGTGGTCCTGCAGTGCAACAACTTCGAGGTCGTGAACATGGGCGTGATGGTGCCCTGCCACGAGATCCTGGCGCGCGCCAAGGTCGAGGGGGCGGACATCGTCGGCCTCTCCGGCCTCATCACGCCCAGCCTGGAGGAGATGCAGTACGTCGCCGGCGAGATGCAGCGCGACGACCATTTCCGCATCAGGAAGATCCCGCTGATGATCGGCGGCGCCACCACCAGCCGGGTGCACACGGCCGTCAAGATCGCGCCGCACTACGAGGGCCCGGTGGTCTACGTGCCCGACGCCTCGCGCAGCGTCAGCGTGGCGCAGTCGCTGCTCTCCGACCAGGCCGCGAAGTACATCGACGAGCTCAACGTCGACTACGACAAGGTGCGCCTGCAGCACGCGAACAAGAAGCAGACGCCGCTGTGGCCGCTGGCCAAGGCGCGCGCCAACCGCACGCCGATCGACTGGAGCGGCTATGTCCCGCCGGTGCCGAAGTTCATCGGCCGGCGCGTCTTCCGCAACTTCGACCTCACCGAGCTGGCCAAGTACATCGACTGGGGTCCGTTCTTCCAGACCTGGGACCTGGCCGGGCCGTTCCCGGCCATCCTGAAGGACGAGGTGGTCGGCACCGAGGCCGTGCGCGTCTACGCCGACGGCCAGCGCATGCTCAAGCGCCTGATCGAGGGCCGCTGGCTCAGCGCCAGCGGCGTCGTCGGCTTCTGGCCGGCCAACACCGTCGACGACGACGACATCGCGCTCTACACCGACGAGACGCGCAACGAGGTCGCGCTGACCTGGCACGGCCTGCGCCAGCAGACCGAGAAGCCGGTCATCGAGGGCGTGCCGCGCCCGAGCCGCTGCCTGGCCGACTTCGTGGCGCCGCGCTCGAGCGGATTGAAGGACTACGTGGGCATGTTCGCCGTCACGGCGGGCCTGGGCGTGGAGAAGAAGGAGAAGTACTTCGTCGACGATCTCGACGACTACTCGGCCATCATGCTCAAGGCACTGGCCGACCGGCTGGCCGAGGCCTTCGCCGAGGCCCTGCACCATCGCGTGCGCACCGACCTCTGGGGCTATGCCGCCGGCGAGGGCCTGAGCAACGAGGAGATGATCGCCGAGAAGTACCGCGGCATCCGTCCGGCGCCGGGCTATCCGGCCTGTCCCGACCACAGCGTCAAGCGCGCCATGTTCGATCTCATGGGCTGCGCCGACATCGGCATGACCCTGACCGAGAGCCTGGCCATGACGCCGGCGGCCAGCGTCAGCGGCTTCTTCCTGGCGCATCCCGACTCGACGTACTTCAATGTCGGCAAGATCGGCCACGACCAGCTGGCCGACCAGGCTGCGCGCCGCCATCAGCCGGAGTCGGAGCTGGAGCGCCTGCTGGCGCCCAACCTGTAGCCAGGCCAGGCCAGCCGGGGCCGGCGCCTCAGCGGCGCCGCAGCAGCAGCGCCTGGCGCAGCATGCGGGCGGCGCGGTCGCGGATCTTGCCCGGCATCAGGCGATGCGGTCGCGCGGGCTGCGCCTGCGCGCTGCGGCAGGCGCCCAGGAAGTCGTCGAGGATCGCGGTGTCGTCCACCGTGCTCACGGTGCTGCCGGGGCGGTGGAACTCCGGATGCCACTGCGTCGCGGCGATGTAGCCGCCGCCGGTGCGACCGGCGACGCGGCGGATCGCCTCGGGCACGCGGTCGGGATAGCTCCAGGCCTCGACCTCGAAGCCCGGCGCCAGATCCTTGATGCCCTGGTGATGGATGCTGTTGACGCGGGCATGCGCCACGCCGGGATAGAGCCTCGACAGCCGGGTGCCCTCGACCAGTTCGATGTCGTGGAAGTTCTGGTCGTAGCTCACCGGATCGCGATGGCGCAGCGCGTTGGGATGCTGCGTCTCGATGTCCTGGAACAGCGTGCCGCCGAAGGCCACGTTGATGAGCTGCAGGCCCCGGCAGACGCCGAAGATCGGCTTGCCGGCCTGCTCGAACGCCTCCACCAGCGCCAGGTCGTAGAGGTCGCGGATGCGGTCGCCGATCCACGCCTCGCGCAATGGCACCTCGCCATAGCTGCCGGGCCAGACGTCGGCGCCGCCGTGCATGACGACGCCGTCGAGCCATTCGGCGTAGTGCGAGAGCTTGGTGTCGCCGCGCGCGGTGGCGCCGGTCGGGCAGGGCACCATCACGACCATCGCGCCGGCGGACATCAGCCAGTGCGCGATCGACTGCTCGACATACTGCAGCGTCTTGTTGGTGAACAGCGGGCGGGACGGATCGGCATGCTGGAAGCAGGCGGAGAGACCGATCTTGAGACGGCCGGCGACAGTCTGGGGCATGGTGCGGGAACCCGCCGGGCGGGCGTGGGGACAGCGGAGGAAATCCATTGTGACCAGGCCGGGCCGTGGACGGGTCGGACGGCATCCTCAATGTCTCCGGGCCGCGACAGTCGGTGGTGGGTCGGCATCCCGTGGCGATTGACAGCATCGATGCGATCCACACGATGGCTCGTTAAAAGCTATAATCCTGGGTTCGTTTCGATATCACGACGAAGCATTTCGTCTTCCCTGCTGGCTGGCCCGGCGATCCCGTCACCAGGATCATCGGGCTTCCCGCCTCCCCAGCCAGCCGCACAGTGTGTTGGAGCGCCACGGTCCTTGCGGACCAGGCGTCCATGTGTGCCACCACTGCCTTCGTGCCTGTTGAAGCGAACCGCGCGCTCGTTAGGCGCCGCGGCCGGTCCGTATCGACGCCATCACGGCCGGCCCCGTCCCGTTCTCAACTGTATTCAGCGCATTCGCGGCGTCGCGGTGCGCAAGGCTTTCATGGACATCATTCAACACAGCGTGGCGATGGGTAAATACCTCGTCTCGCCCCTGATCAAGAACCTCGACGACGGTCGTTTCGCCGCCTCGGTCTCGATCCGCTCCGGCCGCGGCAGCGGCATGCACGATCGCGTGATGCGCTTCACGCCACGTTTCACCAGCCATTCGGCGGCCCTGCGCTATGCCGTCGACGAAGGACTGGGCTGGGTGCGCGAACGCACCGGCTCGCGCGTTGTATCGGCATCGCCGGTGCCGTGCGCCGCATGAGCGTTCCGCCCGCCCACCGCATCGTTTTCCCGTCATCACCGTCAACACACATCCAGAGGTAATTCATGGCCAAGGAAGAACTCATCGAAATGAACGGCGCAGTGACCGAAGTCCTGCCCGACTCGCGCTATCGCGTCACGCTCGACAACGGGCACCAGCTGATCGCCTACAGCGGCGGCAAGATGCGCAAGCACCACATCCGCATCCTGGCCGGCGACAAGGTGTCGCTGGAGCTGTCGCCCTACGACCTGACCAAGGGCCGCATCACGTTCCGCCACCTGGAGCGCCGTGGACCGCCGCCGGTCAACTCCGGCAACAACTCGCAGCGTCGCTGATCCCTCCGTGACCGCTCCCGTGACAGGTTCCGCTGCCGCCGATGCCGCAGCCGGGTTCGCCGCGCTGCCGCTCGCGCCGCAGACGCTCGCCAACCTTGCCCAGCTCGGCTATGCGCAGATGACGCCGATCCAGGCCGCCAGCCTGCCGGTGGCGCTGCTCGGGCACGACCTGATCGCGCAGGCCAAGACCGGCAGCGGCAAGACCGCCGCCTTCGCGCTGGCGCTGTTGGCCAATCTCAATCCGCGCCGCTTCGCCGTCCAGGCGATGGTGCTGTGCCCGACGCGCGAACTGGCCGACCAGGTCACCACCGAGATCCGCCGCCTGGCGCGCGCGGAGGAGAACGTCAAGGTCGTGACGCTGTGCGGTGGCGTCGCCCTGCGCGGCCAGACCGCCAGCCTGGAGCACGGCGCCCACATCGTGGTCGGCACGCCCGGGCGCATCATGGACCACCTCGAGCGCGGCAGCCTCGACCTGCAGGCCCTCAACACGCTGGTGCTCGACGAGGCCGACCGCATGCTGGACATGGGTTTCTTCGAGGACATCGCGACGGTCGCGCGCCAGTGTCCGCCGCAGCGCCAGACCCTGCTGTTCTCGGCCACCTATCCCGAGGGCATCGGCAAGCTGGCCGAGCGCTTCATGAAGACGCCCCAGCGCATCACCGTGCAGGCGCAGCACGAGGAGAGCCGGATCGTCCAGTACTGGTACGAGGTCGGCAACCACGAGCGCCTGCATGCGGTGTCGCAGCTGCTCGACCACTTCCGGCCGCAGAGCACGCTGGCGTTCTGCAACACCAAGCAGCAGTGCCGCGATCTGGTCGCCGTGCTGCAGGCGCAGGGCTTCAGCGCCCTGGCGCTGTTCGGCGAGCTGGAGCAGCGCGAGCGCGACCAGGTGCTGGTGCAGTTCGCCAACCGCAGCTGTTCGGTGCTGGTGGCGACCGACGTCGCCGCGCGCGGCCTCGACATCGCCCAGCTCGAAGCCGTCGTCAACGTCGACGTGACGCCCGATGCCGAAGTGCACATCCACCGCATCGGCCGTACCGGCCGGGCCGGCGCCGAGGGTCTGGCGCTCAATCTCGCGAGCATGGACGAGATGGGCAGCGTCGGGAAGATCGAGCAGCTCCAGGGCCGCGAATCGACCTGGCGGCCGCTCTCGGAGCTCACGCCGGGCAGCGGCGAGCCGCTGCGCCCGCCCATGTCCACGCTGCAGATCGTCGGTGGCCGCAAGGAGAAGATCCGCGCCGGCGACGTGCTGGGCGCCTTGACCGGCGAAGCCGGCTTCACCCGCGAGCAGGTCGGCAAGATCAACGTCAACGAGTTCTCCACCTATGTGGCGGTCGATCGGCGGATCGCGCGCGAGGCCGCCCACAGGCTCTCCACCGGTCGCGTCAAGGGCAAGTCCGTCAAGGTACGGCTGCTCGACGATGTGGCCTAATTCGTCCTTCGCATATTTCCACAGCAGAGTTTCAAGATGCCCCAAAAGATTCGTACCGAAGCAGACCGCATGGCCACCCCCCGTCCCACGCCCGTCGCCGGCTACAACATCCCCAAGAGCGGTGGCGGCCAGAAGGTCAGCCTGGAGCGCGGCACCGCCACGCGCAGCAAGAAGAACCCCGGCAAGCGTCCCAAGAAGGGCGGCTGAGGCCTCCGGTGCCGCCAGCGGCACCCGTGTCGCAGCAGCAGAGGAAAGCGCCCCGCGGGGCGCTTTTTTCATGGGCCGCGGGCTTGCCGTCGGTGCTCTCCGACACACCGGTCGCCCCGGCGGGCCCACCATCGCAGCCAGGCTCACGACCCGTCGTCCCGACCCTCCGGGCGCCGGCCGGGTCCGCCCGAAAGATCTCCTCATGACGACCTCCGACGCCACCACCCCCGTCTGGTTCATCACCGGCTGTTCGACCGGCTTCGGCCATGAACTCGCCCGCGCCGTGCTCGCGCGCGGCTGGCGCGTCGCGGCCACGGCACGCGACCGCTCGCGTCTCGCCGACCTGGTCGGGGCGGCGGGGGAGCGCGCGCTGGCGCTCGATCTCGACGTCACCGATGCGGCGCAGGTCGCCGCCGCCGTCGCCGCGGCCGAGGCGCGCTTCGGCCGCATCGACGTCCTGGTCAACAACGCCGGCTATGGCTATCAGTCCTCGGTCGAGGAAGGCGAGGAGGCGCAGATCCGGGCCCAGTTCGATGCCAACGTGTTCGGCCTGTTCGCCGTCACCCGGGCGGTGCTGCCGGGCATGCGGGCGCGCCGCCATGGCCACGTGCTCAACATCACCTCGGTGGCCGGCTTCGTCGGCTTTCCGGGCTCGGGCTACTACGCGGCGAGCAAGCATGCGGTCGAGGGCTTCTCGGACGCCCTGGCCTTCGAGGGCGAGCCCCTGGGCATCCGGGTGACCTGCGTCGCGCCGGGACCGTTCCGCACCGACTGGGCCGGCCGCTCGCTGCGCCAGACGCCCAGCCGCATCGCCGACTACGCCTCGACCGCCGGCGCGCGCATGGCGGCCACCGCCACGCGCAGCGGCCACCAGCCGGGCGACCCGGTCCGCGCGGCCGAGGCCATGATCCACATCACCGAGATCGATTCGCCGCCGCGCCACCTGGTGCTCGGCGCCTTCGGCGTCGATGCCGTCGCCGGCCGCCTGCGCGGCAGCCTGGAGGAGATCGAACGCTGGCGCGACGTCGGCGTGGGCACGGATTTCCCGCCGGGCTGAGTCACGGTCGCGCGGCGCGACACCGCGCCCCGCCATGGGGCCGACTCAATCGGCGCCGCCCAGCGCGCTGCCCACCAGCCAGACATTGGCGATGGCGATCACGCCGAACAGTCCCCACGCCGCCATCCGCAGCGCCGGACCATTGACGAAGCGCCCCATCAATGCCGGGTCGCTGGTGAAGCGCACCAGCGGCCAGATCGCGAAGGGCAGTTGGAAGCTCAGCACCACCTGGCTGAGCACCAGCATGCGGCCGATGCCATCGTCGCCGAACCACCAGACGCCGACGAAGGCCGGCACCAGCGCCAGCGCACGCGTGGCGAGACGGCGCTGCCAGCACGGGATCTTCAGGTCGAGGAAGCCCTCCATCACGATCTGGCCGGCGATGGTGCCGGTGAAGGTCGAACTCTGGCCGGAGGCCAGCAGCGCGATGCCGAACAGCGCGGCGGCGAAGGCGCTGCCCACCAGCGGCTCGATGAGGTGGTAGGCATCCTCGATGCCGGTGACCTCGCGATGGCCGCTGGCATTGAAGGCGCTGGCCGCCAGCACCATGATGGCGGCGTTGACCAGCAGGGCCAGCGAGAGCGAGACGATCGCATCCGCCGTGCAGAAGCGGATCGCCTCGCTGCGCGCCGCGTCGGTCGGCGCCACCAGCCGGGTCTGCACGATCGACGAATGCAGGTACAGGTTGTGCGGCATCACCGTGGCTCCGACGATGCCGATCGCCAGGTACAGCGCGCCGGGCTGCTGCAGGCGCTCCAGGCTGGGCGCGAAGCCCATGGCGACGCCGAACCAGTTCGGCTGCGCCATCACCAGCTCGATCGCGAAGCAACCGGCGATGGTCGCCACCAGCGCCAGGACGATCGCCTCGACGCGCCGGAAGCCCGCGCCCTGCAGGCCGAGCACCAGGATGGTGTCGAAGGCCGTGATGGCGATGCCGGTGGTGACCGAGACGCCGAACAGCAGGTGCAGCGCCAATGCGCTGCCCAGCACCTCGGCCAGGTCGCAGGCGACGATGGCGAGCTCGGCGCCCAGCCACAGGAAGCGGTTGACCGCGGGCGAGTAGCGCTCCCGGCACAGGCGCGCCAGGTCCTTCTGCGCCACCAGGCCCAGGCGCACGCACAGCGTCTGCAGCAGCATCGCCGCCAGGCTCGCCAGCAGCACGACGAACAGCAGGCCGTAGCCGAAGCGCGAACCGGCCTCGATGTCGGTGGCCCAGTTGCCCGGGTCCATGTAACCCACCGAGACGAGGAGGCCGGGACCGGCGTAGCGCCAGAGCTTGCGATGGAAGGAGAGCGAGGGATCGACGGCGATGCTGCCCTTGACTTCGGAGGGGCAGAACGGCGCCGTGGCGGTGCGCGGCAGGAACGACATGCGGCGGATGATAGGTGCGCGACGATGGGCCGGCTGCCCGGGGTCAATGTCGCACCGTCCTACACAACGCATGAGGGGAGGTCCTTAGGTTGTCTTCAAAGGCGTCGTGAAATCCTCCCGACGTTCCTCCCCACCGATACCTCGAAAGCGCATACATGGCTCAATCCAGCAAGGCGTCGCCGCCTTCCTCCGTTTCCCCCGCCGTCGCGACCGCCGCCCAGGCCGCGGCCCGCAATACCGACAGCGGCCCCGCGCATCCGGCGCCTCCCGGTGCCGCCGGCGGCGACGTCCTGGCCCAGAAGGCCGCCGACACGCAGACCCTCGTCGCCGCCATGCCGGCCAACACCAACAAGGCCCTCGAACACGGCATGGACAACGCCCTGGCCGCGCCCCAGGGCCTGACGGCCACGCCGCCCTCGCGCCTGCCCACCGGCAGCACGCCGTCGGAGAGCAACTCGTCGGCCAAGGCGGGCACGGTGGCGCCCGAAGGCGTCAATGCCACCATCGGCACGCTCGACCGCGTGCGCGTCGACTCGTCGGGCCAGATCCTGACGACGAACCAGGGCGTGAAGATCGCCGACAACCAGAACTCGCTCAAAGCCGGCCTGCGCGGCCCGGCGCTGCTGGAAGACTTCATCCTGCGCGAGAAGATCACCCATTTCGACCACGAGCGCATTCCGGAGCGCATCGTGCACGCCCGCGGATCGGGCGCGCATGGCTACTTCGAAGCCTACGAGTCGCTGGCCAAGTACACCAAGGCCTCGGTGTTCGCCGAAGCTGGCAAGATCACGCCGGTGTTCGTGCGCTTCTCGACCGTCGCCGGCGAGCGCGGCTCCAAGGACACGGCCCGCGACGTGCGCGGCTTCGCGGTCAAGTTCTACACCGACGAAGGCAACTGGGACCTGGTGGGCAACAACATCCCCGTCTTCTTCATCCAGGACGCCATCAAGTTCCCCGATCTGGTCCATGCCGTCAAGCCGGAGCCGCACCACGGCATGCCGCAGGCGGCCTCGGCGCATGACACGTTCTGGGATTTCGTCTCGCTGATGCCCGAGTCGACCCACATGCTGATGTGGCAGATGAGCGACCGCACGCTGCCGCGCAGCTACCGGATGATGCAGGGCTTCGGCGTGCACACCTTCCGGCTGGTCAATGCCGAGGGTGAATCGGTGTTCGTGAAGTTCCACTGGCAGCCCAAGCTCGGCACGCACTCGATGGTGTGGGACGAGGCGGTGAAGATCTCCGGCGCCGATCCGGACTTCCATCGTCGCGACCTGTGGGAAGCCATCGATGCGGGCGAGTATCCGGAATGGGAACTGGGCCTGCAGATCTTCACCGAGGAGCAGGCCGCGGGCTTCAGCTTCGACGTACTGGACTCGACCAAGGTCATCCCCGAGGAACTGGTGCCCGTGCAGATCGTGGGCCGCATGGTGCTCAACCGCAACCCGGACAACTTCTTCGCCGAGACCGAGCAGGTGGCCTTCTGCACCGCGCACATCGTGCCGGGCATGGATTTCACCAACGACCCGCTGCTGGCCGGCCGCATCCACTCCTACGTGGACACGCAGATCAGCCGCCTGGGCGGCCCCAACTTCCACGAGCTGCCGATCAACGCGCCGATCGCGCCGGTCCACAACAACCAGCGTGACGGCATGCATCGCCAGGCGATCCCGCGCGGTCGCGTGTCGTACGAGCCGAATTCGCTGGCCGGCGGCGCTCCGTACCAGGCCGGTGCGGCCCAGGGCTTCCAGAGCATCGCCCGTCGCATCGACGCGGCGGAGTCGAGCGACAAGGTGCGCGGCAAGCCGGAGAAGTTCGCCGACCATTACACGCAGGCCACGCTGTTCTACGAGAGCCAGACGCCGGTCGAGCAGGCCCACATCGCCGCCGCGTTCCGCTTCGAGCTGTCCAAGGTGGCGGTGCCGGCGATCCGCCAGCGCATGGTCGCCGGCCTGGTGAACGTGTCGCCCGCGCTGGCGTCCCAGGTGGCCGCGGATCTGGGCATGGAAGTGCCCGCCGCGCTGCCGAAGGCCCTGGAGACCCCGGCGACGCCGGAAGTCGACAAGTCGCCCGCGCTGTCGCTGATGGCCCGTCCGGGCGATGGCGGCATCCGCACCCGCAAGATCGCGATCCTGGTGGCGCATGGCGTCGATGGCGCTTCCGCCGTGGCGGTGCACAAGGCCCTGTTCGATGCCGGCGCGGTGCCGCGCTTCGTCGCGCCGCGCCTGGGCACCGTGAAGACGGCCGATGGCACGCCGATCGAGGCCGATGCCACGCTGGAGAACACGCCCGGCTTCCTGTTCGATGCCCTGGTGCTGCCCGATGGCGCCGCCGGTGTCGAGCTGCTGGCTGGCGATGGCCACACGGCCGAGTTCGTCAAGGACCAGTACCGCCATTGCAAGACGCTGCTCGCCCTGGGCTCGTCGCAGGCATTGCTGACCGATGCGGGCATCCCGCTGACGCTGCCGGACGGCACCGACGACCCGGGCCTGATCCTGGCCGACGCGTCCGACGTCGGCTCCGCGACGGTGGCCTTCATCACCGCCGTCGGCCAGCCGCGCCACGCCGCGCGCGATTGCGATCCGCCGATGGTGTGAGGCATGCCGCCGGGCTCGTCCCGGTGGAAGCAATCCAGCCAGAGCCCGCCGACCGGCCACCCGCGCCGGGCCATGGCACATCAAGACGCCGTCCTCAGGGACGGCGTTTTTCGTGGGCGCCGTCCGATCGACTTGTCGTCCGGTCTTGGCACACTTGTTGAATGTTCCCCTCTCCCAACGCCTTTTTCCCCCAGGACCACCGATGAAGCTCAAAGCCAACTGCACCATGACCGTGAAAGCCGGCGCCGATTGCCCGGTGGTCGCCATGCTCCGTCCGCGCAGCGGCATGGCGCAATGGATGATCAGCGAACGCTACGAACTCTCGCCCTGGGTACGCACGGTCGAATATGTCGACAGCTATGGCAACCTCGGCCAGCGCTTCGTGATCCCCAAGGGCGAGATGCGCATCGAGGTCGAGATGGTGATGGAGACCGAGGACGAGATCCGCGTCACGCCCGGCGCGCCCCGCACGCCCGTCGAGGACCTGCCCGACGATGCGCTGCTCTATCTGCTCCAGAGCCGCTATTGCCCGTCCGACAAGATGGAGGCCAAGGCGCTGGAGATCGTCGGCAAGGCCAAGGCCGGCTACGACCAGATCGAAGCCATCCGTGCCTGGATCCACGACAACCTCGAATACCGCTATGGGGTCAGCGATGGCACCACCGACGCGCTCGACTCGCTGGCCCATGGCGCCGGCGTCTGCCGCGACTTCTCCCACATCGGCGTGGCGCTGACGCGGGCGTTGAAGATCCCGGCGCGCATGGTGGTGGGCTACCTCCACAAGCTCGATCCGATGGACATGCATGCCTGGTTCGAGGCCTTCGTCGATGGCCGCTGGTACACCTTCGACGCCACCCAGTCCGAGCCGTTGGGCGGACGCATCGTGGTGGCCTATGGGCGCGACGCGGCCGACGTGGCCTTCGTCTCGAACTACGGACCACTGGAGATGGGCGAGATGAAGGTCACGGTCGACCGGGTGGAACCGTCCGAGGAGTGACCGGCCGGCCTCACGGCCCGGATGGCCGTGGCGCCGCCGCGTGCGTTCAGCGGCGCAGCCGGCGCTCGAGACGGGTGGTGGCCTTGTGCTCGCGGCGCGCGGTCCTGCGCTGCCGCTTCTCCCAGTGCGTCGCGACGGTGGTGGCGAAGGTCGCCACCCCCAGCAGCAGCACCTGGCGCGCCAGGCTGGCCGTGGCGACATGCAGGCGTTCCTCGACCTCGCGCTGCGCCTCGACGGTGCGGCGCATGGTGTCGGCGTCCACCGCCAGACGCGTGTCGCCCGTGCCGCCGGTGGCCGCCGGGCCGGCATCGCCCTGGGTCGCCGCCAGGGCCGAGCGGGCCGTCTCGTGCGGGGCGGCGCCCGGGACGATGGCATCGGTGCCGGCTTCCTTCACCGCGGCGACCGCCTGGGTGGCGGCCGTGGCCTTGGTGCCGGCGATCGAGCCGTGCTCGTTGGCATAGACCTTGGTGAACTCCGCGCCCAGCAGGAAGATCTGCGCCGCGTAGTAGACCCAGGCCAGCAGCACCACCAGCGAGCCGGCCGCGGCGAAGGACTCGTTGACGCCGCTCTTGCCGATGTACAGCCCGATCAGGGTCTTGCCGATCTCGAACAGCACCGCCGTCACGATGGCGCCGATCCAGACGTCGTGCCACTCGATCTTGGCCGTCGGCATGAGCTTGAAGATCATCGCGAACAGCACCGTCGTGATGCCGATCGACACCACGATGTTGAGCGCCATCAGCAGGATCTCCCAGCCCGGCAGCAGGCCCCCGGCCCAGCTGCCGAAGGCCGCCACGCTGGCGCTCACCAGCAGCGAGACCATGAGCAGGAAGGCCAGCCCCAGGATCAGGCCGAAGGACAGCACCCGCGCCCGCAGCAGTCCCCAGACGCCACTCGGCTTCTCGCGCTCGGGCACGTGCCAGATGCGGTCGAGCGAGCTCTGCAGTTCGCCGAACACGGTGGTCGCGCCGATGATCAGCACCACGATGCTGATCAGGCCGGCCACCAGGCCCTTGGCCGGCTCGTCGGCGCTCTTGATGAGGCCCTGCACCGCGATCGCCCCCTCGCGCCCGATCAGACCCTGCAGTTGCGTCACGATCTCGCCCTGCACCGCCTCGCGACCGAAGATCGCGCCGGCCACCGCGATGACGATCACCAGCAGCGGCGCCAGCGAGAACATCGTGTAGTAGGAGATCGCCGCGCCCATGCTCGGCGCGAGGTCGTCGATCCAGGCCATGACGGCCTTCTTGGCCAGGTCGAAGAAGTACTTGATCTTCGACCCCTTGGCCGCCGCGGAGGAAGACCCCGGCAGGATGGGGGCGGGAACGGATGGGGCGGTGGACATGACGTGGGTTTCCTCTCGTGGCGGCCTGATTAGCCGTCACGTTAGAAGCACGCGCCGCATGCGGGCGACGGACGATGTGAGTGCTTCGTGTCAGCCATCGACCGTCCCGGAGCCGGTCCGCCAGGCCGCCGGCCGACAGCTACGTCGGCGGCGGCTGCCGCGTCGGCGTCAGCCCTGGCGCTTCCAGAACCTCGGTGCCTTGGCGATGCGGCGCAGCGCCTTCTGGCTGGCCCGCGTGGATGCCTCCTGCCGCGCGCTCAGCCAGCCGACGGCGAACCAGGCGCGCGGATCGGTCGCGGTGGCGCCGCGGAAGGCCTCGAGCGCGGAGGCCTCGTCGTTGGCCTCGCCCAGGGCATCCTGGGCCGGTGCCAGATGCGCGAGATAGCGTCGCGCGCCTTCGGTATCGAACAGCGGGGCGACGAACTCGGCCAGGTAGCGCAGGCGCTTGAGCTTCTTGCGCACGTCGTGGCGCGCCTCGATCTCCAGGGTGTCGAAGCGGTCGGCATCCTCGACCAGGCGACGGTGCAGCTTGCGCAGGCGCCGCTGAAGGGCGTGCCGGGCCTCGGGGGCGTCCAGTGGTTGCCCGGGCTCGGCATGCTCGCCGGTGTCGTCGCTCGGTGCCGCAGCGGCCGGTGCATCGATGGCCGCGAAGCCGATCAGATCGACCAGCACGGCCTGGAAGGCGGGATCGCGCACCAGGTCGCCCGGTGCCGGCGTGTCACCGGTCACGCTCTCCACGGTGGCGGATGGCGCGCCGGCGGCATCCAGCCGGGGCGCCAGCTTCTCGGCGCGCAACTCCTGGTCGCGCCGGGCGCCGAGGCCACGGAAGGCCAAGACCAGCGGTGGCTCCCACGCGGGATCGAAACCGGGGCCGAGCACGTCGAGCTCGCGCAGCGCGGTGCGCAGCCGGCGGATGCCCACGCGCAGCTGGTGCACGACATCGGCCGTGGCGTCGCCGGCGGCGATCTCGCTGGCGTTGGGCAGCATCTGCGCCAGGCAGGCCGCGACGACGGCGCGCTGGATCGCCGGGCCATCGGGGGCGTTCCGCCCATGCCGGTGGCTGCCCTTGCGCGCGCCCTTGCCCTTGCCCTTGCGGCCGGCCTTCTTGCCGGCGTCCTCGCGTGGCGCCGGTTCGACCGCCTCGAAGCGCGGTGGCCGCGCCTTCACGGCCGGTGCCGCGTCGAGGCCGGCCATCAGCCGTTCGCCGCGCTCGGCCTTCGACACGGTGCTCAGCCACAGGCCATGCGCCTGCGACCAGTGGCGGGCCAGTTCGACCAGGCCGGCGATGTCGCCATCGACCAGTTCGAGCTCGAGCTCGCACACCGGCGCGCGCCGCGCCGCGCCGCCCGCGGCCGGCGTGGCGACGACATGACCCAGGTCGAGCGCCAGTTCCACCGTCGTGCCGGCGCCGCCGTCCGGGGCGGGCACATGGACTTCGCGCGACAGGCGCCAGATGTCGGTGCCATAGGTCTCGACCAGGGGCTGCCCGGCGGCCTCGAGGTGGTGCGCGATGCGCTCGCCCACGGGAGTGCCGGCATGACGCCGCACATCGGGCTCGGGCATCTCGCCGGCCCGCGCCGGGCCCAGGTCGGCGTTGTGCTCCAGCCGGTGCAGCGGACCCTCGCCGAGCGCCTTGGCGGTCTGGACCCAGCGGTCGCCCTCCTGGCGCAGGCGCAGCACGGCGCCCTGCGCGGCCAGGCTGCCGTCGGCGGTGTCGAAATAGCGGGCCCGCAGTCGCGTGCGCCGGGTCGGCGCGCTGCGCAGTTCGGCCTTCAGGGCGGCGAGGCGATCGGCGGGGACTTGAAACTTGAACTCGATTTCCATGGACGTCGGGGATGCGCGAAGAGAAGAGAAGGACAGGAGGGGGTCGGTGCAACGGGGACCGGATCATGGTCGCACGCCGACCCCGCGGATTTGATGAAAGGCCGCGTCTCGCGCCGGGGTAGCGCCTACGATGGGGCCGCCTCCTTCCGCCACGTTCCCACGCCCGCCCGGGCCACCGCCATGACCGACGACTACCAGATCGACATCCCGCCCTCGTTCTTCGCGCTCCATGCCGACGCGCAGCGCCAGCGCCTGCGCGAACCCATCGCCACGGTGCGCGCGCGCTACGAGGTCTGCGAGGACCTGGCCGCGCATCTGGTGGAGCACGCGCGCGTGCTGGCGCATGTCGAGGTGCCCTCGGAGGACGAGGTGCTGCATCGCATCCATGCCGGGCTGCGCTCGGAAGCCTCGGGCGTCTCGGCCGACGAGGCCCGCTGGATCGTGCTGCGGCTGGCGGAGCTGCTGGGCTGGCAGACGCCGGCGCTCGACGCCTGAGCAGCGCTCTCCGGCCGACGGCTGTGCCTTCGGCCTACGGCAAATCCAGCCAACGGCTTTGCCGGCGATGGACGGGCGACCTCAGAGTCCCATGACTCCCGGTTTTCCCCAGCACCCACCCTTCCATCCATGACCGCCACCACGACCCCATCCACGGCCTCCGACAGCGCCGATTCGCCAGCCTTCACCCTCGAGGAAGGCGTCTCCCATCCGCGCGGTGCCACCTACAACGGACGCGGTGTCAATTTCGCCCTGTTCTCCGCCCATGCCACCAAGGTCGAGGTGTGCATCTACGACGAGAGCGGCACCAACGAGATCGCCCGCATCGCGCTGCCCGAATACACCGACGAGGTCTGGCACGGCTTCGTGCCCGGCCTGAAGCCCGGCACCCGCTATGGCTACCGCGTGCATGGTCCCTACGAGCCGCTGAAGGGTCATCGCTTCAACCCCAACAAGCTGCTGCTCGACCCCTATGCGAAGGCGCACATGGGCGAGCTCAAGTGGGGCCCCGAGGTGTTCGGCTACACCGTCGGCCATCCCGATGGCGACCTGAGCTTCGACGAGCGCGACAGCGCGCCCTTCATGCCCAAGTGCGTGGTGGTCGACTCGCGCTTCGAATGGAAGCAGACCGACACCGTGCGGGTGCCATGGAACGAGACCGTGTTCTACGAGACGCACGTCAAGGGCTACACGATGCGCCACCCCGGGGTGCCGGAGCATTTCCGCGGCACCTTCGCCGGCATGACCGACGAAGTCATCGCGCCGATCAAGGAACTGGGCGTGACCAGCGTCGAGCTGCTGCCGATCCAGATGTTCCTCAACCAGCCGTTCCTGCTGGAGAAGGGCCTGACCAATTTCTGGGGCTACGACACGATGGGCTTCTTCGCCCTCGACCAGCGCTACATGGACGGGCCCAACATCGACGAGTTCAAGGCCATGGTCGACCGCTTCCACGCCCACGGCCTGGAAGTGATCATGGACGTGGTCTACAACCACACGCCCGAAGGCAACGAGATGGGTCCGACGCTGTCCTTCAAGGGCATCGACAACGCCAGCTACTACCGGCTGATGCCCGGCGGCGAGGGCCAGGAGGGCCCCGGCCCGCGCTACTACATCAACGACACCGGCACCGGCAACACCTTGAACCTGAGCCACCCGCGCGTGCTGCAGATGGTGACCGACAGCCTGCGCTACTGGGTCACGGAGATGCGCGTCGATGGCTTCCGCTTCGACCTGGCGACCATCCTGGCGCGCGAGCCGCATGGCTTCGACGAGGGCGGCGGCTTCCTGGACAGCTGCCGCCAGGATCCGGTGCTCTCCAGCGTCAAGCTGATCGCCGAGCCGTGGGACATCGGCCCGGGCGGCTACCAGGTGGGTGGCTTCCCGCCCGGCTGGGCCGAGTGGAACGACCAGTTCCGCGACACCGTGCGCGCCTTCTGGAAGGGCGACGAGGGCATGGCGCCCGCGCTCGCGCAGTGCCTGACCGCCAGTGGCGACCGCTTCAACAAGCGTGGCCGCCGGCCCTGGGCCAGCGTCAACTTCATCACCGCCCATGACGGCTTCACGCTGGCCGACACCGTCAGCTACAACGAGAAGCACAACGAGGCCAACAACGAGAACAACCGCGACGGCCATTCCGACAACCGCTCGTGGAACTGCGGCGTCGAAGGCCCGACCGACGACGAGGGCGTGCTGGCCCTGCGCGCGCGCCAGCAGCGCAACCAGCTCGCCACGTTGCTGCTCTCGCAGGGCACGCCGATGGTGCTGGCCGGCGACGAGTTCGGCCGCACCCAGCAGGGCAACAACAATGCCTATTGCCAGGACGACGACATCTCGTGGGTGCAATGGCAGGACATCGACGAGCGCGGCGAATCTCTGCGCAGGTTCACCCAGCACCTGACCATGCTGCGCCGCCGACTGCCGGTGCTGCGCCGCAACCGCTTCCTGACCGGGCAGTGGAGCGAGGCCGCCCAGGTCAAGGACTCGACCTGGTTCGCCCCGGACGGCAACGAGATGCAGGCGCCGCACTGGCAGGATCCGCAGACGCGCTGCTTCGGCCTGCTGCTCGAGGGCACCGCGCCATCGTCGGCGCTGCCGCGTGCGTCGCACGACGACAGCGTGCTGATCGTCTTCAACTCCTGGGAAGGCGCGATCGACTTCACGCTGCCCTCGCGTGGCGAGGCCTTCGCCGGCAAGGGCTGGACGCGCGTGGTCGACACCGCGCTCGACACCCAGGAGGACGTGCCCTTCGAGCCGGGCCACCGCTACACGGTGACCGGTCGCTCGCTGCTGGTGTTCACCTCGCCGGCCTGAGATCCGCGCCGTCGGCCTCCGGTCTCCCGAGGCCGGAAGGGGCGGGCGTGAAAAAAGGGCGGTGCATCGAGCACCGCCCTTTTTCTTTGCTCGTGGCCGTGGCCGCTCAGCTCGCGCCGCCGGCTTCCTCGACGCGCTCGGTGTTGGTGGTGCTGCGCGTGCCCTTCAGATGCATCTCGACATCCGTGGCGCGATCGCCGACCTCCGCGACCGCGTCCTTGAGCTGCTGGGACGTGACGTCGAGCTTCTTCGCCCATTCCTCCAGCGCGGCGTCGGACTGGACGTCGATGGTGTCGGGAGCGGTGGCATTGGGAGCGATGGGGGTGTCGTTGTCGGACATGGAGATTCCTTTGCGGGAGTCGAAGCGGGCCGCCCTGAGGCGGAAAGAAGCCTCAACCTAGTCCCGTCGCGCGTGCCGCGTTGTAGGCCGGGCGGACCGGTCGCGCGTCTGCCGACACCGACGCCGCATCCCGGACGGCACCCGGCATGCGCGCGATGTGGACAATCGATCGCCATGCAAATCCGAAAAGACACCGCCATCACCCTCCGCTACAAGGTCGCCGATGCCAAGGGCAAGCTCATCGAGGAAGCGCCCGAACCCATGACCTACCTGCACGGCGGCTACGACAACACCCTGCCCAAGATCGAGCAGGCGCTCGAAGGCAAGGAGACGGGTTACAGCGTCACGCTGCAGCTCAAGCCCGAGGATGCCTTCGGCGAACGCGATCCGGCGCTCGAACGCACGATCCCCAAGAGCGAATTTCCGCCGGGCGTGAAGGTCGGCGGCCAGCTCGAGGGACGCGACGAAGAAGGCCGGCCGCAGGTCTTCACCGTCAAGAAGATCAAGGGCGACAAGGTGCTGCTCGACGGCAACCATCCACTCGCCGGCATGGAGCTGCGCTTCACGCTCAAGGTGATCGAGGTCAGGGCCGCCTCGGCCGAGGAGATCGCGCACCGCCACGTCCACGGCGCGCACGGCCACCATCACTGAGCGGCCGGTCCCGGGCGGTTGTCGGCGTCCCCCTGACGGGCCCCGCTACGAGCTCAGGACCTTGGACTTCACGAACAGCGCGGCCTTCTTCAGGTTGCGCAGCCGGTCCGACAGGCTCGGGGGCTTCAGGTAGGCCCGGGTGCCCGGCACGTAGGTCATGGCCCAGGCCTGGCGCATGAAGGGCGCATTGGCCTTGAGAGCGCCACCCTTGCCGGTCTCGGAGGCCAGGTAGTTGCCGTTGTGCGAGCGCAGGATGATCTGCGAGGCATTGACCGGAATGCTGTCGAACAGCGAATAGATGTCGCGCTCGTCGCAGAGGCGCACCGTCTCGTCGGCATCGGGGTTGACGCTCAGGTAGCGGCCCTCGGCCGTGCGCAGCACGATCTTGCCCTTGCCCTTGTCCTCCATGAAGAACTGCACGCGATCGTCCTTGATGGAATGACCCGACCAGTCCAGCGATGCGCTCTCGTCGTCCGAGTACTGGAGGAACCTGCCGTTCTGGCCCTTCAGGCCGAAGGTGTCGGCCGCCGGCGAGGTGAGCTGCGGGTCGTCGATCTCGTCCAGGCCGACGAAGCGGTAGCCCAGCGCCTGGAGCCGGGGGATCAGGTGGCGCGTGAGTTCCAGCGTCCGGCTCTTGGCGGCGACGGTGTCCATGTCGGCGATGCCGTCGTGCATCACGATGATGCCCTTGCCCTTGGACTCGATGTCCTTCAGGTAGACCTCGGCGGCTTCCTCGACCGACTTGCCCAGCTTCCAGTAGTAGCAGTCGATGCCGGCGATGTTCCAGTACACCGGACCGACGTGGCGGTAGGAGCTGCGCAGGTCGACGTTGAGCTCGTTGGCGACCTCGGGCGACCACTTGCCATAGGTGGCACGGAAGTAGATCGGCCGGTCCTTGTTGTATTTCTGGATGACCGTGTTGGTGCGGATGATCTGGTCGCGCACGTCACCGTTGACCGACACGTAGTAGGGCATGTCGGGATGCTCGAACGTGTGGTTGCCGATGATGTGGCCGTGGGCATGGAGTTCGTCCAGGATCTCCGGATGCTCGACGGCGAACTTGCCCACCACGAAGAAGGTGGCGCGCACGCCCTGCTCGTGCAGGAAGCGGCCGATCGCCGCGCTCGCCGGTCCGGGGCCGTCGTCATAGGTCAGGCACAGGGTCTTCTCGGGCAGGTCGACATCGACAATGTTCTGGGGGGCCAGCATCGGATTCCTTACATCTTGCCCAGTTCGAGGGCGACTCTCGACGACGGGCGGGAGAACACGTCCAGGTACTTCCGCGCGACGTTGCGCTTGGAATGCTCCTTCAGGTAGGCGACGCGGCACTCGGGCATCGGATCGCAGGCGGGCGCATCGAGCGCCTGCCGCAGCAGCCGGGTCAGTGCCTCCACGTCGCCCATCGGAAACACGTCGGCATGGCGATCGACCGCCTCGGCCAGTCCGCCGGCGTCGGCCACCAGCATCCGGCAACCGCAGGCCAGGCCCTCCAGCGCCACGATGCCGAAGCCTTCGTTGCCGGTCGAGGGAATGATCATGGTGCGATGGCGGTTCATGACGCGCGCCAGGGGCTCGTCACGCAGCATGCCCAGGAAGCTCACCTGGCCGGCCAGGCCCAGGGCCTCGACCTTGGCCTCGAGGCGGTCGGCCTCGGGTCCATAGCCCACGACGCTCAGGGTGAAGGGCCGCTTCAGGCGGCTGCAGGCCTCGATCAGCATGTCGCAGCCCTTCTGCGTCACCAGGCGGCCGACGAAGACGAAGTCGCGCGTCCGGCGCTCGTTCTCGTACAGCTTGAACAGTTCGTCGTTGTAGCAGTTGTAGATCACCGTCGAGGGCGCCGGCAGGGCCCGGGCGACGCTCCGGCTGACCGAGATGTTGGTGGTCGCCTTGCGGATCACCAGGCTCTTGAGCCGCGACTTGAGGCCGAGCGACTCCATGAGATGGAAGTCGTTGTGCGAAATCATCCAGCGCTTGAGCGGATTGAAGAACAGCAGCCAGATGCCCTTGAGCGTGATGTTGGGCATGTAGAAGATGTCGCTCCACATGAACAGGCGGATCTGGCTGAGCTTGTCGGCCGAATGGAAGATCTCGATGTTCTCCAGCGGTGTGCTGCCGGTCTGGGGCTGCTCGGTCACCACCTTGACCTCATGCCCGGCGCGAACGAATTCCTTGGCGAGGAACAGGGTGTGGTTCTCGATGCCGCCGATGGCGGGATAAAAAACTGAGCTGTAGATCAGTATTTTCATCCTTGTCGCTTTCCAATCTGAGAGGTTGAAATGTTTCCGCTCGTTGGAAAGCAGAGAGAGTCAGTAGGGCCCATATCGTCTTCACGAAAACTCGGATTCCTCCGGACCCTATCGTTTATATGTAACAAATCGAAAAACATCCGCGATCTTCCACACACTTTTCACTTACTTTTTCGAATTTCTTGAAAGGCTAAACGAAAGTAGTAAGAAATTTTCACAATCAGAAGCAATCAAGGGAAAACCTTAGGGATTCCGAGCCGTGTCATTGACAGTTCATCGACCGGCCGAGGCCTCGAAGGGCTTTTCTCGACGGCCACGACGAATCCGTCCGCCCGACGAAGCGGCGAATCTGGTCTGAAATGTTGCTGAAGGTAACTTGGCGGCGTTGCCGTGCCGCGACTGCTAGGGCGTGGCGGTCCAGCTGCCCGACTTGCCGCCGTGCTTCTCCAGCACCTGGACATCCGTGATGCGCATGCCGCGATCCACCGCCTTGCACATGTCGTAGATGGTCAGCAGGGCGACCTGCACCGCGGTCAGCGCTTCCATCTCGACGCCGGTGGGGCCGACGGTCTCGACGGTGGCGGTGCAGACGACCCGCGGCGGGTCGCCCGCCCGGCCGGAGGCGCCCCCGGCCGTCTCGAACACCACCGCCACCCGCGTGAGCGCCAGCGGATGGCACAGCGGGATCAGGTCGCTGGTCCTCTTGGCGCCCTGGATGCCGGCGATGCGGGCGATGCCCAGCACGTCGCCCTTCTTGGCCGTGCCCGATTCGATCAGCGCCAGCGTGGCCGGCAGCATCTCGATGCGCCCGCTGGCGATGGCGACGCGATGGGTGGCGGGCTTGGCGGCGACATCCACCATGTGGGCCTGGCCCTGGGCGTCGAAGTGGGTGAGAGAGCTCATGGAATTCCAGGGTACGCGGCGCGCGCGGGATGAACGGTCACGGGGGTGTGCATCATAGGAAATGGGCCCCACCTGGATTTCCCCGTTCCTTCCATGACGAAAAAAGTCTCGTTCCGGCGTCGCCTGCTGCGTCGCCTCGGCATCGGCGCCCTGGTCGCCGCGCAGCTCGCGGCCGGCGTCGCGCCGGTCCACGCGCAACTGCCGGGCATGGGCGACGGCGGCGAGATGACGGCCGCCGCCGAGCGCCGCCTGGGCGACCAGATCGCGCGCGAGCTGTTCCGCGATCCCGACTACATCGACGATCCGGTGATCGGCGACTATGTCCAGGGCATCTGGCAGCGGCTGATGGCGGCGGCGCGCGTGCGCGGCGAGCTGACGCCCGAACTCGACGAACGCTTCGCCTGGGTGGTGCTCGTGGGTCGCGACCGCAGCATCAATGCCTTCGCGTTGCCGGGCGGCTATCTCGGACTGCATCTGGGCCTGGTGGCGGCCACCGACAGCGCGGACGAACTCGCGACCGTGCTCGGCCACGAGCTGTCGCACGTCACGCAGCGCCACATCGCGCGCCTCATGGCCCGGCAGGGGCGCCAGCTGCCGCTGATGCTGGCGGCCATGGTGCTGGGCGCCATCGCCGCGAGCAAGAGTCGCACCGGCGATGCCGGCCAGGCCATGATCATGGGCGGCCAGGCCCTGGTGATGCAGAACCAGCTCGACTTCTCGCGCGACATGGAGCGCGAGGCCGACCGGGTGGGCTTCGGCGTCATGACGCAGGCCGGTTTCGCGCCCCAGGGCGCCGCCTCGATGTTCGAGAAGCTGCAGTACGCCTCGCGCCTGAACGACAACGGCTCCTATCCCTACCTGCGCAGCCACCCGCTCAACAGCGAGCGCATCTCGGACATGCAGGCGCGCTTCCAGTTCCGCGACGGCGCGGGTGCCCTGCCCATCGCCACGCCGGGCGCGACGCCACGCCTGCCCGCCGCGACGCGCCTGCTGAAGATGGATCACGCCCTGGTCGCCGCGCGCGCCCGCGTGCTCTCGCGCCCGGGCGTCGACGTGCTGCGCATGTGGATCGATGCGGCCTCCGGCGGCGAATTCGAACGCCGCACGCCGGTGCAGCAGGCCGCCCTCCTGTATGCCGGTGCCCTGGCGGCGAGCGAGTTGCGCGATGGCCGCGCGGCCCGGGCGCTGGCCGATCGCCTGGTCACGCGCGTGGCGGACGATGCCGCCTCGGCGCGTCTCGCGCGACTCCTGCAGGCCGAGATCGCGCTCGCCGCCGGCGACGCTCCGCGCGCGCAGCAGTTGCTCGATGCCCGCAGCCGGGAGCGCTCGGAGATGCTGCTGTCGGCCCAGGTCGCCCTCGCGCTGCGCCAGCCGGCTCCGATGGTGGCGCCATTGCGCGACTGGGTGGCCACGCATCCGCGCGATGCCACGGTGTGGCGCACCCTGGGCAATCTCTATGGCGCGCAGAACGACGCCCTGCGCGCCATCCGGGCCGATGCGGAGTCGCAGGTCGCGACACTCGATTACGCCGCCGCGCGCGACCGCCTGAAGGCCGCCCAGGAACTCGTCGCGCGGGGTTCGGCGAGCCAGCCGATCGATCACTACGAGGCCTCGATCATCGACACGCGCGCACGTGTGGTCGACGCCCTGTTGCGCGAGCAGCAGGCCGAACCCCCGCCGCGCTAGCCCGCCTCTGCGGAGCGCCACGCGTCGGCGGAGCGCCACGCGTCGATGCGGCTTCGTCGACCCGCCAGAGACGTATTCCACATTCCGGGATGGTTGTCTCATGCGCGCGGCATGAATGTCAGCGATAGTCAACTCCTGCTGCACTAAATAGCATCACTTTGTTTTCCTTTTCTTCCTCCTCCCTGTCCTCGCTCTTCGCGGCGCAATGCGCGAGGCAAGGCGACAAGCCGGCCTACGTCTTCCTGCGCGACGATCTCTCCGCCGCCGATGCCGTGAGCTTCGCCCAGCTCGGCCACGAGGTCCGGGCGCTGGCACGTCGCCTCGGCGCCGTGGCGCCGGCCGGATCTCGCGTGCTGCTGGCGTTCCCACCCGGGCTGGACTTCGTGCGCGCGTTCTGGGCCTGCCTGCAGGCCGGCTGCGTGGCCGTGCCGGTGCCGGCGCCCGATCCGGTGCGCCTGCTGCATGGCCTGCCGCGCCTGCGCGGCATCGTCGAGGACACGGATGCCGCGCTGGTCCTGACCTCGGCCGAGCTGCTCGATGCGGGACGTCGTGTGCTGGAACCGGCCCTGCGGGCCCGGGTGCCCTGGATGGCGTTGAGCGATCTGGCGCCGGGCGCCACCGGCGCAGCCGCCTTCGACACCGATACCGATGGCACCGCCGCCGCGCCGGCGGGCCATGCGCTGGCCTACCTGCAGTACACCTCCGGCTCGACCCTGGCACCGCGCGGCGTGCGCATCACGCATGCGCAGGCGATCGCCAACCTGGAAGCGCTCAACGAGGTCGGCGGCGTCGGCCCCGACAGTCGCAGCCTGGTGTGGCTGCCGCACTTCCACGACTACGGCCTGGTGCACGGGGTGCTCGCGCCGATGATCGGCGGGCTGACGAGCTGGCTGATGTCGCCCCTGACCTTCCTGCGGCGCCCGCTGCGCTGGCTGGACGCGCTGGCGGCGCTGCGCATCACGCACTCGGGCGCCCCCGCCTCGGCCTATGTCGCCTGCCTGCGAGCGCTCGACGGGCGCCCACTGACCTGCGACCTGTCGGCCCTGGTCTCCCTCAATTGCGGCGCCGAGCCGATCCGCGCCGACACGGTGGCCGAGGTGCAGGTGGTCTTCGGCGCCGCCGGCATGCGGCGCGAGGCCTTCATGCCGGCCTATGGACTGGCCGAGGCGGTGCTGGGCGTGAGCGCCTCGCCGCGCGACCGATCGGCCATGACGCTCGCGGTCGATGCCCGGGCGCTGGCGCGCGACCGCGTCCTGCCGGTGGCGACGGAAGCGGCCGGGCGGCCCGACGTCCGCCTGCTCGCCGGCTGCGGCCGCGCCCTGCGCGACACCGAGCTCCTGATCGTCGATCCGGCGACGTGCCGGCCCGCGCCGGCCGATGCGGTGGGCGAGATCTGGGTGCGTTCGCCCGGCGTCGGGGATGGCTACTGGCGCCAGTCCGAGTCCTCGGACGCGACCTTCGGCGTCCGGCTGGCCGCCGCTGCCACCGAAGCCGACACCGACACCGCCGCTGCCGTCGACACGCGGACCTTCCTGCGCACCGGCGATCTCGGCTTCCTGCAGGGCGACGAGCTGTTCGTCACCGGCCGCCTCAAGGATCTGGTGATCGTGCACGGCGGCAACCACTATCCGCAGGACCTGGAATGGACCGCCGAGCACGCGCATCCCGCGCTGCGGCCGGGTCACGGCGCCGCGTTCTCGATCGACGGCTCCGACGGCGAGGCGCTGGTGCTGCTGCTGGAGACCGAACGCCGCGTGGGCACGTCGATCGACGCCGACGCCATCGCGGCGGCGGTGCGGCGCGCCGTGGGCGAGGCCCACGGCCTGGCGGTGAGCGTGGTGGCGCTGGCGCGTTCGGGATCGCTGCCGCGCAGTTCCAGCGGCAAGGTCCAGCGCCGCCTCGCGCGCCAGCGCTATCTCGAGGGCGGACTGGACGTGCAGGCGATCGCGCCGCTGGCCGGTGTCGAGGCATCGTCCGATACGCCCGAGGACGCTGCGCGCGCGCTCGTCGTGATGCCGCGCGATGCCACGGAGCAGGCGCTGTGGGAGATCTGGCAGGAGGTCTTCGGCCGCGCCGCGTTCGGCGTGCACGAGAGCTTCTTCGAGCTCGGCGGCACCTCGCTGCTGATGACGCAGGTGGCGTCGCGCATCGGGCAGCGCCTGGGCATCGAACTGCCGCTGGCCGAACTGTTCGACCACACCAGCATCGCCGCGCTGGCGCGGCATGTCACCCTGTCGCTGGAGGCCCGGGCCGGGGGCGCGTCGCAGGCAGCGGCGTCGATGCCGGCCGTCATCGCGCGCGTGGCGCGGGGCGCGGCGCTGCCGGTGTCGCTGTCCCAGCGGCGCATGTGGGTGATCCAGCAGTTCGATCCGGCCTCGTCGGCCTACAACGTCGCGGTGACGCTGCGCCTGCGCGGCCTCCTGGACGCCGACCGGCTGCAGCGCGCCTTCGATCTCGTCGCCCGGCGCCACGAAGGCCTGCGCACGCGCTTCGCGCTGGGCGCCGACGAGCCGGTGCAGCTGATCGATCCGCCCTCGGCCGCGCCGATCCGCATCCAGCGGACCGATCTGCGCACGCATCTCGATCCGGTGGCGCAGGCGCGCGCGTTGCTGTCGACGCAGCTTGCCGAACCCTTCGATCTGGCGCGCGCGCCGCTGCACCGCGCGATGCTGCTGCGCCTGGACGAGCACGACCACGTGCTGTGCTGGGTCATGCATCACGCCATCACCGACAACTGGTCGTTCTCGGTCCTGATGCACGAACTGTTCACGGCCTACACCGCCTGGGAGGCGGGCCGCGAGCCGGTCTTCGAGCCGATGCCGATCGAGTACGCGGACTACGCCGCCTGGCAGCGCAGTCCCGAGGTCACGGCCCAGCGCCGGCCGCAGATGGCGTACTGGCTCGAGCGCCTGCGCGGGCTCGAGCCCCTGGACCTGCCGACCGATTTCACGCGTCCGCAGCGGGCCGGCTTCCAGGGCGGCCGCGTGGCCGCGACCCTGCCACCGCGCCTGCGCGACGCCATCCGCGCCTTCTGCGCCCAGACCGCCTCGACCCCGTTCGTGGTGCTGCTGGCGGTCTTCAAGCTGATGCTGTCGCGGGCCGCCCGCACCACCGACGTCGCCGTCGGCACGCCGGTGGCCAACCGCCATCGCTTCGCCGCCGAGCACCTGGTGGGCACGCTGGTCAACACGCTGGTGATGCGCACCGACCTGTCGGGCGATCCGAGCTTCACCGGCCTGGTCGAACGCGTGCGGGCGACCGCGCTGGAGGCCTATGCGCACCAGGAGGCGCCGTTCGACGAACTGGTCGAGGCACTCGGCCACGACCGCGCCACCCATCCCGAGGGACTGGTGCGCGTGCTGTTCAACGTGCTCAACGCGCCCCTGCGGCGCCTGGCCTATACCGGACTCGACGTCGAGGAATTCCAGATCGATCGCGCCACGGCGCAGTTCGACCTCGCCGTCCACGTCGACACCGAATTCACGCACCAGATCCACGTCGAGTACGCCACCGACCTGTATGCCCCGGACACCGCCGCGCGCCTGCTGGAGAACTACCTCGGCCTGCTGGAGCGGTTGCTGGCGGCGCCGTCGCTGCCGCTGTCGCACAACGCCATCGTCGCGCCGGCGCAGCTCGCGCGCTTGCGCGATGGCTGGAACGCGACCGCCATGGCGCTGCCCGCCGACGCGACGGTGCACCACGCGCTGGGACTGGCCGATCCGGCGCGCCACGACCGCGTCGCGGTGACCGATGCGACCGGGCGCGGCCTGACCTATGGCGAGCTGGATGCGCGCTCGAACGCGCTGGCGCGGGCCCTGCGGGCGCGCGGCATCGGTCGCGGCCAGCGCGTCGGCCTGGGGCTGGCGCGCGACGCGGTGATGCTGGTCGCATTGCTGGGCGTGCTCAAGTCGGGTGCCGCCTACGTGCCGCTCGACCCCGGCTTCCCGGCCGAGCGGCTGCGCTACATGGCCGGCGACGCCGGGCTCGCCGCGCTGCTGGTGCGCGGCGTGCCGCCGGACTGGCTGGCGGATGCCGACGTGCCGACGCTGACGCTGGACGACGATGGCCGGCCCGCCGAGGCCGGGAACGATGCCGCGCGCGCGCTGCCGCCGCAGCACCTCGCCGAGGCCGCCGACGCGGCGCTGCCGGCCGATGTCGCGCACGATGCCCGCGCGCTCGACGCCGCCTACATGATCTACACCTCCGGCTCGACCGGCCGTCCCAAGGGCGTGGCCGTGCCGCATCGCGCGGTGGTCAACTTCCTCGCCGGCATGGCGCGCGAGCCGGGCCTCGCGGCGACCGACCGGCTGGTGGCCGTGACCACCCTGTCGTTCGACATCGCCGTGCTGGAGCTGCTGCTGCCGCTGGCCGTCGGCGCCCACCTCGTGCTCGCGAGCGCGGCCCAGGCGCACGACCCGCACGCCCTGGGCGCGTTGCTGGCGCGCCACGACGCCACCGTCATGCAGGCCACGCCGACGCTGTGGCGCATGCTGGTCGATGCCGGCTGGTCCGGCCGCGCCCAGGGCGCCGGCTTCAAGGCGCTGATCGGCGGCGAGGCCCTGCCGCCGGTGCTGGCCGAGCGCCTGCTGGCCGTCGCGGGCGTCGAGCTGTGGAACATGTACGGACCGACCGAGACCACGGTCTGGTCGACGATCTGGCGCGTGGCCGCGCCGCGCGCCGGCATCTTCATCGGCCGGCCGATCGCCAACACCACCGTGCAGGTGCTCGACGAGACGGGCCATCCCTGCCCGGTCGGCGTGCCGGGCGAGCTGTGCATCGGCGGTGCCGGCGTCACGCTGGGCTATCACCGCCAGCCGGTGCTGACCGCCGAGCGCTTTCCGCCCGACCCCGAGTCGCGCGACGCGGCGGCCCGCTTCTACCGCACCGGCGACCTCGGCCGCTGGCGCCACGACGGGCAGCTGGAGCACCTGGGCCGGCTCGACCGGCAGGTGAAGCTGCGCGGCCTGCGCATCGAGCTCGGCGAGATCGAGTCGGCGCTGCTGGATCATCCGGACATCGCCGATGGCGTCGTCGTGACGCGCGCCCAGGGCGATGGCGATGGCGACGCCGCTGCCGGCGACGAGCGCGACGTGCGCCTGGTGGCCTACGTGGTGACGCGCGAGGCGAAGCCGTCCGGCATCGATGCCGCCGGGCTGCGCCAGCATCTGCGCGCGCGCCTGCCCGAATACATGCTGCCCCAGCACGTGATGCGGCTCGAAGCATTGCCGCTGCTGCCCAATGGCAAGATCGACCGCAAGGCCTTGCCGGCGCCGCAGCCGGTGCGCGCCGCATCGACGGCGTCCACCGCCGTGACGCAGACGGGCGACGCCGCGATGCCGACCGCGCGCGCGGATGGCCGCGGTGTGCCGATGCTGCCGGCCGAACGCGCCATCGCCGCCATCTGGTGCCGCCTGCTCGGCGTCGACGAGGTCGATCTGCGCGACAACTTCTTCGACCTGGGCGGCCACTCGCTGCTGGCGATGCGCGCCGTCGTCGCGATCCGCGAGGAACTCGGCCGGGAGGTCGATCCGCCGCGTCTGGTCTTCGAGACGCTGGAGCAGATCGCGCGCTGACCCGCCCGGCCGCGCCGGGCGCTCGCGCGCGCGGCGTGGCGTGGCGTGGTGTTGCTACTCGGCGAAGCCGTTGGCGAGCACCAGGAGGGCGCCCAGGCCCATCGCCACGCCAGGGAACGACCAGCCGGCCTTGCCCTCGGGCGGCGCCACCGGGGCGACGGGCTCGAGCTCGACGCCGATCTTCGGCCGGCGCGCGTCGACGATGCGCACGCCGGCGCCATGGTCGCGCCGCAGGCGCAGCGTCAGTTCCGCGAGCGGGCCCTGCGCCAGCAGTGGCGTCACGGCGTCGCCGGGACGGCTGAGCAGCGGCACGACCTGGTCCTGCGTCTTGGCGAACCACTTGCCGCGCCAGTTCTCGCGCGCGCTGTGGCTGACCCACTTGCTGATGCGGTGCGTCATGCGGGGTGCGCAGGCCACCAGCACCCAGTGGCGGGCGCCATCGCCGCCGACCTGCTCGGCCGTGGCGCGCGCCAGGAACTCGCGGGCATAGGCCGCGTCGTCGACGTACAGGATGATCTTTTCCACAACGGTCTCCTTCGAAGTTCCTGATGAAAGCATCCGGCGCCGTGCGGATGCAGCGGCGCCGGATGCGTGTCGGATCATGCGCCGCCCGCCGTATCGGCGGCGGCGGCGCGGATGGGCGTTTCTCAGACGCCCGGGGCGTGCGTCACCTTGGGGCGGCGCGCGGCCACCATCTTGCCGATCACGAGCACCAGCAGGGCACCGGCGATGCCGGCGGCGTACTTGATGACATCGGTCTGCGGGATCTTCGGCACCCAGGTCCAGGCATCGGTGCGGACCACGGCCGGATCGGAGATCAGCATCGTGCCGGCGATCCAGCCCAGCAGCATGCCGCCGAGCGTGATGATCAGCGGGAAGCGGTCCATCAGCTTGATGACCAGCTGGCTGCCCCAGACGATGATCGGGATGCTCACGATCAGGCCGAAGATCACCAGCGGCATCTGATGGCCTTCGCCCGCGCCCTGCGCCGCGCCGGCGATGGCGATCACGTTGTCCACGCTCATCACCAGGTCGGCGACGATCACGGTCTTCACGGCGGCCCACAGCTTGTCGCTACCGGCGATGTTGCCGTGCGCGTCGTCGCTCTCGGGTGCCAGCAGCTTGACGCCGATCCACACCAGCAGCAGCGCGCCGACGATCTTCAGGAACGGGATCGCCAGCAGCGTGAGGGCGAAGAAGATCAGGACCACGCGCAGCACGATGGCGCCCGCGGTGCCCCACAGGATGCCCTTGGTGCGCTGGGCCGGCGGCAGCTTGCGGCAGGCCAGGGCGATGACCACGGCGTTGTCGCCGCCGAGAAGAATGTCGATCATGATGATCTGACCGACTGCGACCCAGAATTCCGGGGTCATGAACTGTTCCATGGAGAGCGTCCTCTTTGTGTTTCGAGCCATCCCGTGCGAACTGGATCGAAGCCATCGATGGAAGACGTCGGCGGATGCCGTCGCCCACGCGGACGCGGGGGCGATGTCCTGGTTGCAATTGCTTCGATCAAACCTGCGCGGGTTCAAATCGAAGGTCTTGCTCGATCGCCCGGGTGGGGCGACCCGACAGGCCGGAAGCTGGTGTGCTTCGTATTGACGACCGGTCGATACCCACCGTCGTCGACTGCAGGCGGGAGCTACTCCCCTTCGTGGCGCGGATTAAAGCATTGGCATCCAGGTGCCGCAACAGGGATTTGCCAGGTCCTTGAAAGAAACCGTCTCGCAACCTCGATCGGAGCTGGGTTCGATGCTCTTGATTCGATAGCAATCGATAATCCCCAGGGCTTGGCGGGACTTTGCGGCACTATCATTCCGACGTCCGCGTTCAGACGCTTCCCATTCCCTCGCTCGACGGTTCCCGTCCGCCGTTCCTCCCGCCCATGGCCGCCATCCACATCACCGACATCGAGGCCGCCATCAACTTCTGGCGCGCCCGCAAGCCCTCGCCCGACGGGGTGACGCTGGCACCCGAGTTGCGGGCATTGGCCGAGGTCTATGCGCTGATGGTCTATCACCACGAGGACGAGGTGGCCGAGCAGGGCTTTCCCGCCGCCGCCTGGGCCGCCTGGCTGGCCTGGTACGAGACCACGCCCGACACCCCCTGCATCGCCATCTGCTCGACCAGCCAGGGCGACGAGGAATGCAAGGGCTGCGGGCGCAGCTTCGGCGAGGTCCAGCACTGGCCGGCCATGACGCCGGCCGAGAAACGCCAGACCTGGCGCCGCATCACCCTGGAGGGTTCGGCCTGGCGCTTCAACACCTATGCCGAGCGGGCCCGCGAGACCGTGGACGCGCGGCCGGACGCGGCGGCCGCCGACGCGTCGCCCCCCGCTGGGGTCGACGCCGATGCCAAGGCCGGTGCCGGCCACGGCTGAGCAGCACCGATACCGACCGCGCCGCCATCGTCACCATGCGCCGCCTCGCCCAGGCTCCCAATCTCGCCATCGCCACGCTGTGGGCCCATGCCCTGCGGGCCGATGGCATCGCGGCGAGCGTGCAGCGCGAGTTCCTCGGCGGCGCCCTCGGTCAGCTGCCGCCCGACCAGTGCCTGCCGGAGATCTGGATCGACGACGAGACCCAGTTCCCGCGCGCGGAAGCGGCCCTGCACGACCTGCGCCACCGGCCCCAGCGCACCTGGCATTGCCCGGCCTGCGGCGAACTCATCGAGGGTGGCTTCGAGCAGTGCTGGCAATGCGGCGAGATGATGCGCTTCGCCTGAGCCGGTCCGGCTAGCGCCAGCGCAGCGGCTCGATGTCGATGCTGTGCTTGCCGTCGCCCAGCATCAGCGCGCCTTCCTGCACCGTCGCCTGCAGCTGCATGCTGCGCTGGGCCAGGGCCGCGAGCGCCTGCGAGGCGGCCGTCGGGATGCGGAACACGCTCAGGTTGCGCACCCGGGTCAGCTTGTTCTCGATGCCCCGCCACCAGATCTCGGCGGCATGGTTGAAGCAGTAGAGCAGCACCTCGTCGCCCTTGCCGCAGGCCTTGATCAGGGGCTTGTCCTCGGGCTGGCCGACCTCGATCCAGACCCGCGTGCGGCCGGTGAAGTCCTTGAGCGAGACATCCGGATCGTCGGTGTTGGACAGGCTGTCGCCGAAGCCCAGCACGCCGTCGCCATCGAGCACGCTCTGCAGCTTGTGGGCGTTGAGCGCCAGCGCGACCAGCCGGATCATCATCCGCTCGTCGGTCTCGCTGGGATGGCGGGCCAGGGTCAGCGCGTGGTCGGCGTAGTACCCGTGGTCGATGTCGGCCACCGCGAGGTTGGCCTTGAAGATGGTGGATTTGAGGGCCATCGCGCGCTCAGACGCGGCGGGCCAGTTCGGTCGCCTTGCCCACGTAGCTCGCGGGCGTCATGGCCAGCAGGCGGTCCTTCTCTTCCTGCGGGATCTCCAGCGAGCGGATCAGGCCGTGCAGCGCCTCCGATGTCACGCGCTGGCCGCGCGTGACCTCCTTGAGCTGCTCGTAGGCGCCCTGCACGCCGAAGCGCCGCATCACGGTCTGGATCGGCTCGGCCAGCACTTCCCAGGCGGCGTCGAGGTCCTCGGCCAATGCCTCCTGGTTGAGCTCGAGCTTGCCCAGGCCGGTCGACAGGCTGGCATAGGCGAGCACCGCGTAGCCCAGCGCGACGCCGACATTGCGCAGGACCGTGCTGTCGGTGAGGTCGCGCTGCCAGCGGCTGATCGGCAGCTTCTCGCTCAGGTGGCGCAGCAGGGCGTTGGCCAGGCCCAGGTTGCCTTCGGCGTTCTCGAAGTCGATCGGATTGACCTTGTGCGGCATCGTGCTGGAGCCGATCTCGCCCTTCTTCAGCCGCTGCTTGAAGTAGCCCAGGCTGACATAGCCCCAGACATCGCGCGCGAAGTCGATCAGGATGGTGTCGGCGCGCGCCACGGCGTCGAACAGTTCGGCCATGTAGTCGTGCGGCTCGATCTGGATGCTGTAGGGCTGGAACGAGAGGCCCAGGCCGTTGGGCACCGGCGTCTCCACGACCCGGCGGCTGAAGGCCTCCCAGTCGAAGTCGGGCCAGGCGGCCAGGTGGGCGTTGTAGTTGCCCACCGCGCCGTTCATCTTGCCCAGCAGCTTCACCGCCGCGATCTGCTCGCGCGCCTTCAGCAGCCGCATCGCCACGTTGGCGATCTCCTTGCCGACGGTGGTCGGGCTGGCGGTCTGGCCATGTGTGCGCGAGAGCATCGACACATCGGCGAACTGGTGCGCCATCTCGCGCAGTCGGGCGATCAGGCCGTCGAGCGCGGGCAGCAGCACCTTGTCGCGCGCGGCCTGGATCTGCAGCGCGTGGCTGGTGTTGTTGATGTCCTCGCTGGTGCAGGCGAAGTGCACGAACTCGGCGGCGGCCAGCAGTTCCGGGCGGGCGTCGAACTTGCCCTTGATCCAGTACTCGACGGCCTTGACGTCGTGGTTGGTGGTCTTCTCGATCTCCTTGATGGCCATCGCATCGGCCTCGGAGAAGTTGGCGACCAGGCCCTGGAGATATTTGCGTGCGCCCGGCGTCAGCGGCTTGAATTCGGCGAACCCGCAATCCGACAGCGCCACGAACCAGGCCACCTCCACCTGCACCCGCCGGTGCATGTAGCCCTGCTCGCTCATCAGCGGACGCAGCGCCGCGAGTTTGGCCGCATAGCGGCCGTCAAGGGGGGAAAGGGCGGAAACGGTGGAAAAGCTCATCGCAGGATTTTAGGTGGGTGGTTCGTCGCGCCGTCTTCGGTGACAAATGCGTCATTTTTCTTGCACGATTCTGAGTTGATTCGACTACAGCGAATGCGTATGGGGTGGCGACACTAGAATCAAAACGCTACAACCAAGTCCCCAACGGAGAGAGAAAACGCATGAAACTGATCGGATCTGCCGCCAGCCCCTACGTGCGCAAAGTGCGCGTGGTTCTGGCCGAGAAGCGGCTCGACTATCAGTTCGTCATCGAGGACGTCTGGTCGGAGGCCACGGCGATCGCCAAGTCCAATCCGCTGGGCAAGGTGCCCTGTCTGGTGATGGAGGGTGGCGAGGCGATGTTCGATTCGCGCGTCATCGTCGAGTACCTGGACACGCTCTCTCCCGTGGGCAAGCTCATCCCCCAGTCGGGCCGCGAACGTGCCGAGGTCAAGACCTGGGAGGCGCTGGCCGATGGCGTGATGGACGCCGGCGTGCTCTGGCGCCTGGAGGCGACCTGGAGCGGCCGCGCCGATGGCGAGCGCAGCCAGGCCTGGATGGACCGCCAGCGCGGCAAGATCGAGGCCGGCATCGCCGCCATGGCCAAGGGCCTGGGCGAGAAGCCGTTCTGCATCGGCATCCACCTGACCCTGTCCGACATCGCGGTCGGCTGCGCGCTCGGCTGGCTCGACCTGCGTTTCCCCGAGATCGACTGGCGCGCCACCCACCCGAACCTCAAGCGCCTCCACGACAAGCTGAGCCTGCGGCCGAGCTTCGCCGACACCCAGCCCTGACCTGGGCTCGCCCCCAGGCTGCACGCACTTCGTGTCGCTGCGCCCACCCCTGCCGGGAGCGACACCGGTGGACCGGCGGAGCCGGCGCCACGGTGTCCCCGGTTTCAGGGGGGGACGGCCACCCGATCGCTCTCGAGGCAGGACGCCATCGAATTCATGCGGCGGCGCGCACCGATGCGCCGGTCGGCACCGCACCGGCTTCGCCGCGCCAGGTGGCCATCAGGCCGGTCCAGCGCGTGCGGGCCGCCGCCAGGTTGCGTTCCTTCACGTGGCCATAGCCACGGATCTGGTCGGGCAGGCTGGCGATGTCCAGCGCCAGGGCATGGTTGGTCGCTGTCAGGCCGGCGATCACTTCCTCGATGCTGGCGCGGTACTCCCCGATCAGCGCCCGCTCGGTCCGGCGTTCCTCGGTGCGTCCGAAGAGGTCGAGGGCCGTGCCGCGCAGGCCCTTGAGCTTCGCCAGGACCCGGAAGCCGGTCAGCATGGACGGGCCGAACTTCTGCTTCTGTAGCTCGCCCTTGCCGTTCTTCTTCGCGATGCCGGGCGGCGCGAGGTGGTAGTTGAGCTTGAAGTCGCCCTCGAACATGCCGTTGACGCGTTCGAGGAAGGCGCGGTCGGTGTGCAGGCGCGCGACCTCGTACTCGTCCTTGTATGCCATCAGCTTGAAGAGGTTGCGCGCCACCGCCTCGCCCAGGCCGGTCCGCCCGGGCGTGGCGGCCGCCTCGGCCTGGCGCACCCGTTCGACGAAGACCCGGTACTGCTCGGCATAGCCGGCGTTCTGGTAGCCGGTCAGGAACTCGACGCGACGCGCGACCAGGGTCTCGACCGTCTCGCGACGCTTGAACTCGATCACCTGGCCCGGTGAGACGCGCTGCTGCATCGAGGCCGGATCGTGCGCCGCGCGGCGGCCCCATTCGAAGGCGGCCTTGTTGTTGTCGATGGCGACGTCGTTGAGCTCGATGGCGCGCATGAGCGACGCATGCGCGAGCGGCACCCAGCCGCGCTGCCAGGCATAGCCCAGCAGCATCGGGTTGGCATAGAGGCTGTCGCCCATCAGCGAGGTCGCGGTGGCATCGGCGTCGAAACCGCCCACGGCATCGGCGCCGACGAGGCGCGCGAGCTGGCCGGCGCAGTCGTCCTGCGGATTGACCCACTGGGCATTGCGCACGAAGGCGGCGGTGGGCGCGCCATGCGTGTTGAGCGCGATGTGCGTGCGGCCCTCGCGCAGACGCGCCAGCGTCTCGGGGTTGACGGCCACCAGCGGATCGGCCGCCAGCACCAGGTCGGCCGCGGCGGTGCCCACGCGGGTGGTGCGGATCGCGTCCTGCGTGTCGCCGATCAGCACGTGGCTCCAGGTGGCGCCACCCTTCTGCGCCAGGCCGGCCGCGTCCTGCGTGACGATGCCCTTGCCCTCGATGTGGGTCGCCATGCCCAGCAGCTGGCCGATGGTGATGACGCCCGTGCCGCCGACGCCGGCGACCACGATGCCCCAGGTCTGGCCGGTGGCGAGCGCCGGCACCGCGGGCTCGGGCAGGGCCGGCAGGTCGCCCATGGAGGCGGTCGCCGGGGAGCGCTTGGCACGCTTCATCGTGCCGCCCTCGACGGTGACGAAACTCGGGCAGAAGCCCTTGAGGCAGCTCATGTCCTTGTTGCAGGTGCTCTGGTTGATGGTGCGCTTGCGGCCGAACTCGGTCTCCAGCGGCTCCACCGAGAGGCAGTTGCTCTTCACGCTGCAGTCGCCGCAGCCCTCGCACACCAGCTCGTTGATGACCACGCGTTTCGCCGGATCGACGGCGGTGCCGCGCTTGCGGCGGCGGCGCTTCTCGGTCGCGCAGGTCTGGTCGTAGATGATCGCGGTGGTGCCCTTGATCTCGCGGAACTCGCGCTGGATGTCGTCGAGCAGGTCGCGATGCTTGACCTGCGGGTCGCCCGCCACCTTCACGCCCTCGTACTTCTCGGGCTCGTCGGTGACGATGACGACCCGCGTGGCGCCCTCGGCCTGCAGGCTCTGCGCGATCTGCAGCACCGAATGGCCCTCGGGCCGCTCGCCGACCTGCTGGCCGCCGGTCATCGCGACGGCGTCGTTGTAGAGGATCTTGTAGGTGATGTTCACGCCCGCCGCGATGCTCTGGCGGATGGCCAGCAGGCCGCTGTGGAAGTAGGTGCCGTCGCCCAGGTTGGCGAAGATGTGCTGGTCGGTGGTGAAGGGCTGCTGGCCGACCCATGGCACGCCCTCGCCACCCATCTGCGTGAAGCCGATGGTGGAGCGGTCCATCCAGGTCGCCATGAAATGGCAGCCGATGCCACCCATCGCGCGCGAACCCTCGGGCACCACCGTGCTGGTGTTGTGCGGACAGCCCGAACAGAACCAGGGCTGGCGGTCGGCACCCTGCACGGCGCCACCGGCGCCGCCGACCCGCAGCACGTCCATCGAGCGTTCCTTGGCCTCCAGGATGGCGAGCTGGGCGTCGATGCGGGCGCGCATGTCGGCGCCGGCGCGCTCGAGCAGGCCGGTCTTCTTGAGGCGCTGGGCGATGGCGCGGGCGATCAGGGCCGGGTTCAGGTCGGCATTGGCGCGCAGCAGGGTGTGCGCGGTGGGATTGGGCATCGACCACTCGCCGCCCGAATAACCCTCGGCGGCGTGGACCTCGCCCTCGTCGAACTTGCCCACCACGTTCGGGCGCACGTCGGGGCGCCAGTTGTAGAGCTCCTCCTTGAGCTGGTATTCGATGACCTGGCGCTTCTCCTCGATCACCAGGATCTCCTGCAGGCCGGTGGCGAATTCGCGCGTGAGCTGGGCCTCCAGCGGCCACACCACGCCCACCTTGTGCAGTCGCACGCCCAGCTGGCGGCACGCCGCGTCGTCCAGGCCCAGGTCGATCAGGGCCTGGCGGGTGTCGTTGAAGGCCTTGCCGCTGGCCATCAGGCCCAGGCGGTCGTTCGGGCCCTCGATGACGTTGTGGTTCAGGCGGTTGGCGCGGATGTAGGCGAGGGCGGCATACCACTTGTAGTGCATCAGCCGCGCCTCCTGCTCCAGCGCGTGGTCGGGCCAGCGGATGTGCAGGCCGCCCGGCGGCATCTCGAAGTCGGTCGGGATGACGATGTCGACGCGCTCGGGGTCGATCATGGCGGTGGCGCTCGACTCGACGATCTCCTGGATCGTCTTCATGCCCGACCACACGCCCGAGAAGCGGCTCATGGCGAAGGCGTGGATGCCCAGGTCGAGGATCTCCTGCACCGTGGCCGGGAAGAACACCGGTGTGCCGCAGGCCTTGAAGATGTGGTCGCTCTGGTGGGCGGCCGTGCTGCTCTTGGAGATATGGTCGTCGCCGGCCACCGCGATGACGCCGCCGAATTCGGTCGTGCCGGCCATGTTGGCGTGCTTGAAGACATCGGAGCAGCGGTCCACGCCCGGGCCCTTGCCATACCAGATGCCGAAGACGCCGTCGAAGCGGTTGGTGCCCGGCGGCGAGAAGCCCAGCTGCTGCGTGCCCCACAGCGCGGTGGCGGCGAGTTCCTCGTTGACGCCCGGCTGGAAGACGATGTTCTGCGCCTTGAGGTACTTGCTGGCCTTCCACAGGGCCTGGTCGTAGCCGCCCAGGGGGGAGCCGCGATAGCCGCTGATGAAGCCGGCGGTGTTCTTGCCCTGGCGCTGGTCGCGCAGGCGCTGCAGCATGGGCAGCTTCACCAGGGCCTGCACGCCGCTCATGAAGGCGCGGCCGTGGTCGAGCGAGTATTTGTCGTCGAGGGTGACCGTCTCGAGGGCTTTGCGGATGTGCTCGGGCAGGGGGGCGTTCATCGTCTCGGACTCCTGGTGTGGCGTGGCCTCGTGGGCCTGGCTGGGTGGGGTGGAGGCAGGCCCGGATCGGGTGCCGCGTCCCATGACCTGCGGAAAGTGTAGGCCGGTGACAAAGACAGGTGCTTCCATTTTTTGGCCGGGAAACCCTAATTCCTGGAAGATCCTTTCCTAGAATGCCGCCGGATGGAAAGCATCGACAAGTTTGACCTGGCCATCCTGCAGGAGTTGCAGGCCCACGGACGCCTGACCAACGCCGAGCTCGCCCAGCGCGTGGGCCTGTCGGCCGCGCCATGCTGGCGCCGGGTGCGCGCCCTGGAGGAGTCGGGCTTCATCAAGGGCTATCACGCCGAGATCGATCGCCGCAAGATCGGCCTGGGCGTGCTGGCCTTCGTGCGGCTGGACACCGAGCGCGCCAACAGTGAGGTCACGCGCAAGATCGAGGAGGCGATCCGCAAGCTGCCCGAGATCGTCGCCTGCCACTACATCAGCGGCACCGGCATGTTCGAGCTGCAGGTGGTGGCGCAGGACCTCGACGCCTTCTCGCGCTTCGCGCTCAACAGCCTGATGAACCTGCCCAACGTGAAGGATCTGCACACCAGCTTCTCGCTGGGGGAGGTGAAGTCCGGGTCGGCGTTGCCGCTGGGGCATCTGCGCATCAGGTGACCCGCATCGGGCGTCATGCGCGCCACCCGGGCGGCCAGGGTGCGAGGCGATCGGCGATGTCGGTCCACAATCCCTCCTCGATGCCGCCCCTTTCACCCGAAGAATCCCCCATCCCCGCCATGCGCGCCGAGCCGGCCCGCATCGGTGCCCTGGTCCCCCTGAAGCTTCCCGTCTTCCGCATGCTGTGGAGCACCTGGCTGATCGCCAACGTGTGCATGTGGATGAACGACGTGGCGGCGGCGTGGATGATGACCTCGCTGACCACCTCGCCGATCTGGGTCGCGCTGGTGCAGACGGCCTCCACGCTGCCGGTGTTCCTGCTGGGCCTGCCCAGCGGCGCGCTGGCCGACATCCTCGACCGGCGGCGCTGGCTGATGGCGACCCAGTTCTGGCTGGCCGGCGTGGCGATCGTGCTGTGCGGGGCCGTCGCACTGGGCTGGCTGACGGCGCCATTGCTGCTGGCGCTCACGTTCTTCAACGGCATCGGACTGGCGATGCGCTGGCCGGTGTTCGCGGCCATCGTGCCGGAGCTGGTGCCGCGCGCGCAGCTGCCCGCCGCCCTGGGCCTCAACGGCATCGCCATGAACGCCTCGCGCATCATCGGCCCGCTGGCCGCCGGCATGCTGATCGCCAGCGCGGGGTCGCTGTGGGTGTTCGTGCTCAACGCGGTGCTGTCGGTGGCCTCGGGCTTCATCGTGCTGCGCTGGCGGCGCGAGCACACGCCCAACCCGCTCGGGCGCGAGCGGCTGATCGGCGCGATGCGCGTCGGCGTGCAGTTCGTGCGCCAGTCGCAGCGCATGCGCGCGGTGCTGGCGCGCGTGTCGCTGTCCTTCCTGCACTCGACCGCGCTGCTGGCGCTGCTGCCGCTGCTGGCACGCGGCCTGGAGGGCGGTGGCGCCGGCACCTTCACCTTGCTGCTGGCGGCCATGGGCTCGGGCGCCATCATCGCGGTGCTGTTCCTGCCGCGCCTGCGGCAGACCTACGAGCGCGATGCGCTGGTGCTGCGCGGCACCTTGCTGCAGTCGGCCTCGACCGCCGCGATGGCGCTCGCTCCCAATGCCTGGATGGCGGTGCCGGCCATGATGCTGGCCGGCATGGCCTGGATCGCGGTGGCCAATTCGCTGTCCGTCTCGGCCCAGCTGGCGCTGCCGGACTGGGTGCGCGCGCGCGGCATGTCGATGTACCAGATGGCGATCATGGGCGCGAGCGCGCTGGGCGCCGCGCTGTGGGGGCAGATCGCCACCGTCGGCACCCTGCAGCTGAGCCTGCTGGTCGCCGCCGCCAGCGGCGTGCTGACGATGCTGCTGGTGCTGCGCTTCGTGGTGGACGGCGGCACCGACGACGATGTCAGTCCGGCGCGTGCCGGCTGGGCCGACGCGCCGGCCGATGCGCATGCGTCGCCTGGCGAGGGGCGCCTGGTGATCACGGTCGAATACCTGATCGATCCGGCCCGCGCCGATGCCTTCCTCGACGTGATGCAGCAGACGCGGCGCACGCGCCTGAGCGAAGGCGCCATCGGCTGGGAGCTGCTGCACGACATCGCCGAGCCGGGCCGCTACCTGGAGCAGATCGTCGATCCCTCCTGGACCGATCACCTGCGTCGCTTCCAGCGCGCCACCGCCGCCGACCTGGCGCTGCGCGAACGCCGGCTGGCCTTCCACCTCGGCGAGGAGCGCCCGCGCGTGACGCGCTACGTCGTGCGCAGGTAGTTCCGGAGCCGAAGCCGGAGCCGGAGCCGGAGTTGGCGCGGGCCGGGGGCCACGGGCTTCAGCCGGCCTCGCCGTCCTTTGCGGAGCTGGCCGGACGCGGCAGCCACGACAGGCCGGCGCTCGTGCCGCCGGTCACGGCGCCGCGCCGGGGACGGTATTCGCAGCCGATCCAGCCATCCCAGCCGCATTGCGCCGACACCTCGTCGATGACGTCGAACAGGTAGGGGTAGTTCAGTTCGCCCCGATCGGGCTCGTGGCGCTCGGGCACGCCGGCGATCTGCAGGTGGCCGACCCGGCCGGTGGGCAGGTACTGGCGGATCTTCATCGCCACGTCGCCCTCGACGATCTGGCAGTGGTAGAGGTCCATCTGGACCTGGAGGTTGGGCGCGCCGACGGCCTCGACGATGCGGTGCGCCTGCGCCTGGTGGTTGAGGAAGAAGCCCGGGATGTCGCGCGGGTTGATCGGCTCGATGAGCAGGTCGCGCCCGGCCGCCCGCGCCGTTTCGGCGGCCCGGCGCAGGTTGTCGACATAGACCGCCTCGGCGCTGGCGCGATCGACATCGGCGGGCAGCAGGCCGGCCATCACGTGGATGCGCGGGCAGTCGAGCGTCTCGGCGTAGTCGAGCGCCCGGGCGATGCCGGCGTGGAATTCCCGCTCCCGGCCCGGCAGGCAGGCCAGGCCGCGCTCGCCGCCGGTCCAGTCGCCCGGCGGGCCATTGAACAGCACCTGTCGCAGACCGTGCTCGCGCAGCCGGGCGGCCAGTTCGCGGGCCTCGAATTCGTAGGGGAAGAGGTACTCGACGGCCTGGAAGCCATCCCGCGCCGCCGCCTCGAAGCGATCGAGGAAGTCGAGCTCGGGGTAGAGCATGGAGAGATTGGCGGCGAAGCGGGGCATGGCCTGTCAGTCCTTCTTCACCGGCAGCTCGATGCCGGGGAAGATCTTGATGACCGCGCTGTCGTCCTCGCGCGCGAAGCCGGCGCTCGAGGCCTGCATGAACATCTGGTGCGCGGTGGAGGCCAATGGCAGCGGAAACTTGCTGGCGCGCGCCGTGTCGAGCACCAGCCCCAGGTCCTTGACGAAGATGTCGACGGCGGACAGCGGCGTGTAGTCGGCCGCCAGCACGTGGGCCATGCGGTTCTCGAACATCCAGCTGTTGCCCGCGCTGTGGGTGATGACCTCGTAGAGCGCCGCGGCATCGACGCCCTCGCGCAGGCCCAGCGCCATCGCCTCGGCCGCGGCGGCGATGTGCACGCCGGCGAGCAGCTGGTTGATGATCTTGACCTTGCTGCCGGCGCCGGCGCGGTCGCCCAGGCGGTAGACCCTGGCGGCCATGGCGTCGAGCAGGTCGCCGCACTGTTCGTAGGCGGCCGGGGTGCCGGCGGTCATCATGGTCATCTCGCCACTGGCGGCCTTGGCGGCGCCGCCCGAGATCGGCGCGTCGAGGTAGAGCACGCCAAGCTCGGCCAGCCGCGCCTCCAGCGCGATCGACCAGTTCGGGTCGACCGTCGAGCACATCACGAAGACGCTGCCGCGCGGCAGGGCGGCGGCGGCGCCGTCCGGGCCGAACAGCACCGCCTCGGTCTGCTGCGCGTTGACGACGACCGAGACCAGCACGTCGCAGCCGACGGCCAGCTCGGCCGGCGAGGCGCAGGCGGTGCCGCCCTCGGCGGCGAAGTCGCGCGCGACTTCCGCCCGCACGTCGAAGACGCGGATCGCGTGGCCGGCGCGTCGCAGTGAACGCGCCATGCCGCCGCCCATGGCCCCCAGGCCGATCAGTCCGATGGTTTTCATGCGGACCATTGTGGCGACCACCCCGGGCCCGCCGCCAGCAGGAAGACCCGGGGATGAGGTCGCGATCGCGTGCGGCTCAGAGCCCGATCAGGCCGCCGTCGTTGCGGGTGATGACGACGGTCGCCGAACGCGGGCGGGCCGTGCCGCCATCGGGCCAGTGGCTGCCGAAGCTCGCCGGGTTGGCGTAGTTGGGCGCCGTGTCCTCGCCCGGATGCTGGATGTTGACGAACAGCGCCCGGCCGTCGCCCGACTCGGCGATGCCGGTGATCTCGCATTCCTTCGGGCCGACCAGGAAGCGACGCAGGCCATCGGTGCCGGGTGCCTTGCCGACGATCGTCGCCTGCGTCGCGGTGGTGGCGCCGTCGACGTTGGTGATCGTGCGGGCGGCGCCGTCGCCGATGCGGCCGGGCAGGGCGGCCAGCAGCATGCAGTTGGTGACGTCGGTGTAGGCGCCGTCGTCGGTCTCCAGCCACAGCAGGCCGGGGGCCGCCTGGCTGAACCACATGCCGTCGGGGCTGGAGAAGTCGTTGCTGGCGTCCAGCGCCGAGATGTTGATGTCGCGCGATGCCGTGGCGCGGGCGCCGAAGAGGTAGACGTCCCACTTGAAGGTGGTCGCCGCCGGATCGGCGCCGTCGTCGGCGAAGCGCACCACGTGGCCGTTGGGGTTGCCGCGCTGGGCCGTCGCCGCCGTTCCCTTGGGATCGTTGTAGAAGCGCGGATTGGCCGCGTCGGTCGCGGTGACCGGACGCGAGGCCGCGTTGGTGTTGGTCAGCGTGACATAGACCTCGCCGGTCTTCGGGTTCACGGCGGTCCACTCGGGGCGGTCCATCTTGGTGGCGCCGGCGGCATCGGCGGCCAGGCGCGTGTTGACCAGCACGTCGGCCGCGTCGGCGAAGGCATAGGCCGCGTTGGCGGCGGTGATGCCGTTCACGCCCAGCTTGATCTCCAGCCAGCGGCCGGTGCCGTCGGCGTTGAACTTCGCGGCATAGAGGCGGCCGTCGTCCATGTACTTGTCGCCGGCGGCGATGCCACCGCCGATGTCGGCCGCGTCCCAGTTGCGGGTCGAGACGAACTTGTAGATGTACTCGTTGCGCGAGTCGTCGCCCATGTACCAGACCAGCGGCTTGCCGACCACGACCGGGCCCAGGCAGGCGCCCTCGTGGTTGAAGCGGCCGAGCGCGGTGCGCTTCTTCGGCGTCGAGGTCGGAGCGAAGGGATCGATCTCCACCACCCAGCCGTACGTGAACGCGCCATTGCGATAGTCGGCGGTGGCCGAGGCGCCCAGAGCCTCGGTGTTCCAGCGGCCGTAGAGGCCGTCGGCGGTGTCGGGCGTGAGCGTGGCCCACAGCTCGCGGCCGTTGCCGGCGACGCCATAGCGCGCGAACGAAGCGAGTTCGCGCGCCGTGCGCTTGGCGTTGTCGGTGGCGGCGACGCGGCGGAAGTAGCCGGCCCAGTTCTCCTCGCAGGTCAGGTAGGTGCCCCAGGGCGTGGTGCCGTTGGCGCAGTTGTTGACCGTGCCGCGCACGCGGCTGCCATCGGGCGAGTACCTGGTCTTCACCGCGTCGGTGCGGGCCACCGGGCCGGAGAAGGCCATGTCGGTCAGCGTATGGACGCGGCGGTTGAAGGTCGAGGCCTGGCGATAGCTCCAGGCGCCGTTGGCGCCGCGGGCGGTCTCTATCACGCTGACGCCGTGCAGGTAGAACTCGCGCAGCACCTCGTCGGCCACCGTGCGCACCTGCTGGGTGCCGCTGCCGCTCGTGGTCTGGCCGGTCGCATGCAGGAAGGCCGGCGTGATGGCCTCGTGGTTCATCACCAGCAGGCCGCGGTCGGCCGCCGTGGGGCTCCAGCGGCCATTGGCGTCGACGCCGAAGAAGGTCATGCCGTCGTGGTGGTCGCCGGCGCGGCGGTCGTAGGTGGCGGCGGCATCGGTGCCGTCGTTGGCATAGGCGCCGACGCCGGCGGCGATCGGATCGCCCAGGCGATAGAGCACGCTGGCGGTGTAGCCGGCGGGCACGGCGACGGCGTCGGCCAGGTTCTTGGCGACGGCATTGAAGCCGAGCTTCTGCGCCACCGGAGCCGGAGCGGGGGCCGGAGCCGGGGCGGGAGCGGGAGCGGGCGTGGGCGTGTCGTCGCTGCCGCCGCCGCAGGCGCTCAGCAGGGCCGCGCCGGCGGTGCCGACACCCAGGCCGAACAGCCGGCGCCGGCTCAGGCGCGTGGCGACGAGGCCGTTGAAGTCGGGATTGGCGGTGGTGTTGTAGCCGATGTCGTCGGGGTCGATCGTGGCGGTGTGGGAGGGCTTCGGATTCATCTGTGGGACTTTCGGGGGAAGTGCGGTCGGTGTCTGGTCGAGGCCCGTACGCTAAGAGCGCCTTGTGACGATTCCGAGGCAATGGCCTCCGGTTTGTCGGGAGACCTTCATCCGCCTGTCACGAAGTCCTGGCACCGGCGCACGAAAGGGGCGGACCAACGAACGAACGGCCGCTTGTCGGCGGCCGTCGTCGGGGGCGGGCGTGGCCGGGGCGGCCGGCGCGCGGGTCGTCAGCTCCTGCGGGCGCCGACGGAGAACTGCACCGGATCGGCCGTCAGGTAGCCGACGGCGGCGCCGAAGCGGTCCTTGTAGTTGGCGCGGATCAGCGGATCGAGCTGGCCCTTGACGGTGTTGTGGATGCCGCCCCAGTCGCCCGCGTGCTGGAAGTTGCTCATGACGTAGGTCCAGCCATTGAGCTCGTCGACCGCATGCAGGCCGGTCGATTCGCCGCCGGCGGGGATCGACATCACGCGCGACAGCAGCCGGGTGTCGACGTTGTAGGCCCACAGGAAGTTGTTGACGTGCTGGCCGCTGTCCTCGCCGATGAACAGCGTGCGCATCTTCTCGGAGAACTTCAGGTTGTCGGGGTTGGCGATCCGGTCGGGGTTGGCGGTGTTGCCCAGCGCATCGGCCGCGATGTCCTCGCCCACCAGCAGGGCGCGGGTGCGCGTGGGCACCCAGTCGCTGGCGATGGCGGTGCCGTCGGTGTCCTGCTGGCCGCCGGCGAGGTCGTGCGCCATCACGCCGCCGGCGCCGAGCTTCCTGGGCAGGGCGATGTTCGTGGCCGCGCTCCAGCCCTTGCCGCCGCTGACCATCGAGTCCTGGATGTTCTGCAGCGCCGAGTAGGCGACCTTGTCCCTGATGTTGACGGTGGTGCCTTCCATCTTCGTGAAGGCCATGCTCGCACCCTTGAGGTTGGCATAGCGATGGGTCTCCAGGAAGGCGGCGGCGCGCTCCATGCCGGGCTTGAGCCTGACCCAGTTGGCCACGCCGTCGACGAACAGCTTGGTGTAGGTGGCATCGGCCGGGTCGGTGGTGGCCACCGTCATGATGTCGGTGGCCTTGAGCGTGTTGGCCAGCTGCTCGATCTCGGCGCTGGTCGCGTGGCCGAGCCTGATCCAGTTGATCTTCGTCGCGGCGGCGGCCGGGTCGATCGAGTAGCCGGTGTCGTAGCGCGCGACGTAGAGCGTGCCGGCCGAGAGGTCGCGCTCCCGGTCGGCGACGAACATGAAGAAGCCGCCGTTGGTGTAGTCGTCGCCCATGATCGCGGTGCGGTTGTCCGGCATCACCTGGATCAGCTCGTGCGAGATGCGGCCCATGCAGTAGTGCTTCTTCACGCTGCCGGTGCCGTCGGGGTTGACCGTGACTTCGGGCAGGTGCCCGTAGTGATAGGGGTTGGCCGTGGTCTCGTCGCCGAACACGTTCCGGCTGAAGGCCTTGAAGCGCGTGGTGCCCGAGGCGGTGACGGCATCGGGCTCGTACTCCTCGCTCGAGAGATGCGTGCCCCAGGGCGACAGGCTGGCGCCGCAGGTGATCCACAGGCCGTGGACGGCCGAGGTGTCGACGTTGTGGTACTTCACCAGGCTGAGCCTGCCGGTCGTCTGGTCCTGGTCGAGCGTCAGCACGGCGATCGGCGAGGGCAGGGTGCCATAGGTGTCGTTGCCGCCCTGGTCGCGCGTCGTGTACTCGAACTGCACCACCGCGAACACGGCCTTGCCCTTGATGCCCGTCACGGTCGGGTTGGCCACGGCCAGCAGCGAGGTGCCGTCGGGCGAATCGGAGAAGAACTGGCGCTCCTTGCCGGCCACCGAGGCATCGATGATGGGCTGGTTGCGGATGTCGTAGTAGCCGCCCGCCAGGACGCGGCCGCCCTTGCCGTCGGGGAGCTGGTCGCCGGTGACGAAGAAGGGCTGGTAGGCCAGCTTGTAGGTGGTGCTGCTGCGGTCGTCGTAGGCGATGGTCAGGGTGGAGCCGACCGTCGTGGTGGCCATGGCCGCCGGCGCGCTCAGGGTCGGCGCGGCCATGCCGCTGAAGGTGGCCGACACGTAGTTGGGCGCCGCCGTGGCCGTGGGCGCGGTCGTCGGGGCGGTCGCGGCCGGCACGGGCGCGGCATCGGAATCGCCACCGCCGCAGGCGGCCAGCAGCGCGCTGCCTCCGAGCGGCAGGAAGGGCGCGGTGAAGAACTTGAGCGCCTGGCGGCGCGACGTGGGGCGAACGACGGAATCTGTCATGTTGTTTTTTCCTGGATCGTGGAGGGTGCGCGAGCCCCGGGGCCTCGGGTCGGCCCACGGGATCGACGCCGGGCGACGATAGGAGCGCGGGATGACGCCCGCGTGACGGCCGCAGCCGCCGTTCTCAGTGGCCGTTCATTTCGGCCACAGCGCCCACAGCCGCAGGGGCTGGTTCACCGTCGCCGCCAGCCGGCCGGCGTCGTTGCCGGTGCCGGCGAAGAAGTCGGCGCGCACCGCGCCGACGATGGCACTGCCCGTGTCTTGCGCCACCACCAGCCGGGCGAGCTGCACCGACGGCCCCGGCGATGCCAGCCAGACCGGCGTGCCATACGGGATGCTGTCGCGGTCGACCGCGATGGAGCGCCCCGGCGTCAGCGGCACGCCCTGCGCGCCACGCGGACCGGAGGCGGCATCGACGCCATTGAGCGACTCCTCGCGGAAGAACACGTAGCGCGGGTTGCTCCACATGAGCTCCTGGACGCGCAGCGGGTTCTGCGCCACCCAGGCCTTGGTGTCGTCGGGCCAGCGGCTCACGCGCGTGGCGCCCTGGCCGATGAGCCATTGCTGGATGCTGCGGTAGGGCTGCTCGTTGGTGGCCGCGAAGGCCACGCGCACGGTGCGCTGCGAGCCATCGGGCTCGGCGATGCGCAGGCGCCCCGAGCCCTGGATGTGCAGCATCATGGCGTCGACCGGATCGGCCATCCAGGCGATCTCGCGGCCTCGCAGGCCGGCCTGCACCTCGGGCAGGGTCTCGATCTGCTGGCGCGTGTACCACGGCCGGCGCGGCACCAGGCCGGGCGGCGCGGCATAGATCGGCACGTTGAACTGCATCGTCGGTCGACGCGAGGCGTCGTAGACCGGCTCGTAGTAGCTGGTGAGCTGGCCGTCGCTCAGGCCGGTGTGCGACTCGACGCGATAGGGCTGCAGGCGCTCGATCATCCACTGGCGCTGGGCATCGGCATCGGCGATGGCCAGGCGGCGCACGTCCTGGCACAGCGGAGCGAAGACGGCGTTGGGCCGCGCGCAGTTCGAGACCATCGCCGCCCAGGCCTCGTGCGTCGGATCGTCGGCGAAGCCGGGCAGCTCCGACCAGGCGACCGGGACCCAGCGGCTCTTGGGATGCGTGAGCGAGATGTTCAGCGGCCCTGGCGGCGGCACGGTGCCCGCGCCGGCGCCATGGGCGCCGGGCGCGTTCTCGAGCCGCGTGCCCGTCGAGCATCCCGCCAGCGTTGCTACGATCGCCAGCCCCGCCAGCCACCACCGGAGTCCTTGTGTCATGGGTCTGATTCTGCTTGAAGCCTTGGGTGCCCTCGTGCTGCTGGTGGTGATCGTCTGGTGGACGATGTTCGCCGGTCGCCGGCGTGGCGAGATCGCCGATCCGCCGGCTCCCGACACGCCCGCCGGGCCGGCCGCCGCGCCACCGCCGGCCGGGCGCGATCCTTCCCTCCCGGGCGATTGAGAGCGGGGTCGGGCCTGTCGGGCAAGAGCGCATCGTGCCGTCGGGGAACCGTCGATCCGCTATCGGAAAAATAGCACCGAATCCAGGATCCATGAGGCTCGCGGGAGTATCGTCATCAAGACGAGCGATCGGTGGCGGTGGCGCCGGAGGTCGTTCGACGCATTTGGTCGGGATAATGAGACGTCCGTGCCGCGGCTTGTCCGTGGCGTTGTAACCACTTCGTTTTCAAAGAGATTGCCATGAAAAAACTCGTCCTCGCCACCGCCGCCCTCGCCGTCGTCCTCACCGGTTGCGCCGGCATGACCGACACCCAGCGCAACACTGGCATCGGCGCCGGTGCCGGTGCCCTGGGTGGCGCGGCGCTCGGTTCGATCACGGGCGGACGCGCCGGCACGGGCGCGGCCATCGGCGCTGGCGTCGGTGCCCTGGGCGGCTACCTGTGGTCGCAGCGCATGGAAGCGCAGAAGCGCGAGATGGAAGCCGCCACCCGTGGCACGGGCATCGGCGTGACGCAGACCGCCAACAACGAACTGAAGCTGGCGATCCCGAGCGACGTCTCGTTCGACACCGGCCGCTCGGCGATCAAGGCCAACTTCGCGCCGGTGCTCAACCAGTTCGCCAACGGCCTGCGCAACAACCCGAATGCCGAGGTGCGCATCATCGGCCACACCGACAACACCGGCAGCGACGCCATCAACAACCCGCTGTCGGTCGATCGCGCCGCCAGCACGCGCGACTACCTGATCGCGCGCGGCGTGCCATCGACCGCCTTCCGCATCGAAGGCCGCGGCTCGCGCGAACCGATCGCCGACAACGGCAGCGATGCCGGCCGGGCCCAGAACCGCCGCGTCGAGATCTATGTCGGAGAGCGCGGCTGATCCTGCGGCTGCGCCGTCCGTGCCCCTGGCGGCGCGGACTTGAGATGGACGGGCGCTAGAGACCTCGCAGCAGGTTCGCCAGTTCGACGGCCGAGCGCACGGCCATCTTGTCGAACACGCGGGCGCGGTGGACCTCGACCGTGCGCACGCTGATGGCGAGCTGGTCGGCGATGAGCTTGTTGGGCAGTCCCTCGACGATCAGGCGCATGACGTCGCGCTCGCGCTCCGACAGTTCGGCCACCTGGCGACGCAGCTGCTGGCGCTCCTCGCCGGCGCGCAGGGCCCGCAGGGAGGCGCCGAGCGCGCGCTCGATGCGATCGACCAGGGCGTTGTCGGAGAACGGCTTCTCGCAGAAGTCGAAGGCGCCACGCTTGACCGTCTCGACGGCGGTCGGCACGTCGGCATGTCCCGTGAGGAAGATCACCGGCATGGTGTCGAGCAGGTTGCGCTCGGCCAGGCGGTCGAACAGCACCAGTCCGCTGGTGCCGGGCATGCGCACGTCCAGCAGCAGGCAGTGCGGCTCCAGCGGCAGCCGCGTGTCGTCGAGATAGCTCTCGAAGGCATCGGCACTGCCGAAATGCTCGCTCGCCAGGCGGCGCGAGCGCAGCAGCCAGGCGAGCGCCTCGCGCACGCTGGCATCGTCGTCGACGATGAAGACCAGACCTTGGATCAGGGGTTGCATGGCATTCGAAGGGGAGGGAATCGGGGGCGGGTGCTGATTCAGGCCGCCGGCAGTGTGAAGCGGAATGTCGTGCCGCGCGGCGCGTGGGGCTCGAACGCGAGCACGCCGCCATGCTGCTCGACCACGGTGCGGCACAGGCTCAGGCCCAGGCCCATGCCATCGGGGCGGGTGGTGAAGAAGGGCGTGAACAGACGCGCCGCGACATCGTCGGCGATGCCGCTGCCGAAGTCGGTGACCGAGAAGCCGAGCCAGCTGCGCGTCTCGCTCGCGCCCGAGCGCGCCACGCGCAGGCGCAGCACGCGCGAACGGCAGTCCGGCGCATCCATCGCCTGCATGCCGTTGCGCGCCAGGTTGAGCAGCACCTGCTCGACCAGCGTGCGGTCGCACAGCACGGGCGGCAACGCCTCCTCCAGGGAGATCTCGACGCGCACGCCCAGCTTGCGCGCCTGCAGGTGCACCAGCGGCAGCACGGCGTCGAGCAGCGCCTGCGGCGCCACAGGCTCGCGCGTGCGGTCGCGCCGGCGTACGAAGTCGTGCACGCTGCGGATGACCTGGCCGGCGCGGTCGGCCTGCTCGGCGATGCGGCGCACCGCCATCGCCACGTCGCTCCGGTCGACCCCGGGCAACGGCGTGGTCCGGTCCTGCATGCCATCCTGCAGCAGGTTGAGCGAGCCGGTCGCATAGCTGGCGATGGCGGCGAGCGGCTGGGTCAGCTCGTGGCTCAGGAGCGAGGCCATCTCGCCCACCGTCGCCAGCCGGGCGCTGGCCTGCAGCCGCTCCTGGCTGGCGCGCGAGAGTTCCTCGATGCGGCGCTGCTCGCCGATGTCGACGAAGGCGCTCATCCAGCCGGTCTGCTGGCCCTGCGCGTTCATCAACGGCGCCTCGAAGATCAGCACCGGGAAGCGCGAGCCGTCCTTGCGCATGAAGACCGACTCGAAGCCCTCGCGCGGTGGCATGCCGCCGGCCAGGCGCAGGTTCTGGCGCTTCTGGTATTCGTGCGCCAGTTCGGTCGGCCAATAGGGCGATTCGTCGGCGTCGGCGGCCATGATCTCGGTGGCGCTGAAGCCCACCATCTCGCAGAAAGCGGGATTGACGTAGGTGGTGCGGCCCCGCGTGTCGCGCGCGCGCATGCCGGTGATGACCGAGTCCTCCATCGCCTTGCGGAAGGCCAGCGCGTCGGCCAGTTCGCGCTCGGCGCGCAGGCGCCGCCGGGTGTCGCTCGCCAGCAGCGCCAGCACCGACACCAGGGCGATCGAGATCGCCGTGACCAGGCCGGTCAGCAGGTTGGGAAACACATCGGGCGCCGCGCGCCAGCCATCCACGCGCAGGGCGAGCGAGGTGTTGGCGAGATCGATCTGCTGGCGCGCCGTGAAGACCCGGCTGCCGCTGCGCCGCGCGGTGCCGACCGAGGCGAGGCGCGTGCCGTCGAGTTCGGTGAACGACACCTCCTGGCCGCGTCGCAGGGTCGGTGCGACCAGCTCGATCAGCACGTCGCGCAGCGCGTAGATGGCCACCAGGTAGCCGCCGCCGTCCACCGGCACGCACACCGCCATCACTTCCAGGCCGCTGGTGCCGGGCAGGGGGGCATAGATGCTGGAAGAGTAGGCGGCCGCGCCGAGCCGGCCGGTGGCGCTGCACGCCGCCAGCGCGCTCTCCTCGAGCGCGGCCTCGGCGCCGGCCGAGGACGGCGTCTCGGGCGCATCGGTGCGCCGGATGCGATAGGGCGTGTCGGTCGTCGCCACGCGGGCCAGGAGTTCGTCGCGCCATTCGAGCCGCAGCCATTCGCGGTGGCCGCGCATCAGCGCCGCCGATTCGGCCGGCCAGCGCTCGCGGTCGAGCCCGTTGGCCTGCAGCGCGCGCAATCCCTGCACGTTGCGCTGCAGCCCGGTGCGCAGGTCGGCGGCGGCATCGGCGGTGTCGCGGTCGAGTATCTCCTGCACCTGCTCGGCCTCGTGGCGCCCGGCCAGCCAGACCACGGTGGCCAGCAGCACCAGCACCAGCACCGCCAGCACGACCCACAGGAACCACCGCTGCCACACCGCGCGCAGGCTCAGGAAGGCCTGGCCGCCGATGCGGATCGCCAGGCGCGTGGCGAGGTTCTCGCGCCGTGGCGGCGAGGCGTCGGCGGCGGGGCGGGCGGCATCGAGCGGCGTCGCCCCGGCGCTGTCGAGCGGCGTCACGCGCGGCTCCGCATTCAGAGCACGGCGTGCGAGAGCGCCGGCAGCTGCGCGCGGGCGGCGGCGATCTGCTGCGCCTCGAGGTCGAACGTCACCACGCCCTCGCCATTCGCCCGCTGGGCGACGACGCGGCCCCAGGGATCGACCACCAGCGACTGGCCCCAGGTCTCGCGGCCGTTCTCGTGCCGGCCGCCCTGCGCGGGTGCCACGACCCAGGCCAGGTTCTCGATGGCGCGGGCGCGCAGCAGCACCTCCCAGTGCGCCGAACCGGTGGTGTGCGTGAACGCGCTGGGCACCAGCAGCAGATCGGCGCCGAGGCGGGCCAGCGCGCGATAGAGCTCCGGGAAACGCAGGTCGTAGCAGACCGACAGGCCGATGCGCCAGCGATGGCCATCGCGCGCCGGCAGCTCGAACAGCACCGGCTGGTCGCCCGCGGTCACCACGCGGCGTTCGTCGTGGCGCTCGGTGCCATTGTCGAAATGGAACAGGTGGATCTTGTCGTAGCGCGCCACGCACTCGCCCGTGGGCGCATAGGCCAGCGAGGCGTTGAAGACATGCGCGTCGTCGCCGGTCTCCAGGGGCAATGTGCCGCCGACGATCCACAGGCCGAGCTCGCGTGCCGTGGCGGCCAGGAAGTCCTGCACCACGCCCGCGCCCGGCCGCTCGCGCAGGGCCAGCTTGTCGGTGTCGCGCGCGCCCATGATGCAGAAATACTCCGGAAGCACGGCGAGCTCGGCGCCCGCCGCGGCGGCTTCGGCCAGCAGGATGCGGGCATGCGCCAGGTTGGTGGCGCGGTCGATGCCCGACACCATCTGGATGGCGGCGACTTTCATGGCGATTTCTCCTTCGGCGCGTCACCGGCCGAGAGGGCACGGCGCGGGACGCGGGTGATTTTCGGATCGGCCCAGGTGCCCTCGATCTGGAACTCCTGCGTGGCCGCGGCCGACAGCGGCCGGCTCAGCAGCCATTGCGCGAGGAACGTGCCCAGGCCGACGACCGGATTGATGGCGGTGGCCACCAGGGCGGCGGTGCCGGCCGTGATCTCCGGCACCACCACCACCCGCAGGTCCTGCGTCTCGCGCACCAGGTCGGCCGTGCCGTCCATCAGCACGGCGGCGTTGACGCCCTTCATCTGCAGGTTGTTGGTGCTGGCGCGCCCCTGCGCGATCCGCGCGTCGCCGCGCACGATATCAAAGGCGAAGCCTTCGCTGAAGACATCGCGGAAGTCCAGCACCAGCCGGCGCGGCAAGGCCTGCAGGTTCAGCACGCCGAGCAGCTTGGCCAGGCCCGGATCGGCCTTGAGGAACTGCCCGTTGACGACCTCGATGTGCAACTGGCCGTCCAGGCTCGCGGCATCGAGCGACAGCGGCGAGCCGCGCCAGCCGACCTCGCCGGCGAGCGAGCCGCGGCCGCGCCGGATCACCCCGGGCATGCCGAAGCGCGCGAGCAGGGCGCCCGCGTCGGCCATCTCCAGCTGGAAGGTCATGTCGGTGCGGCGCCGGTCGGACGCGGCGGCCTGGGCGTCGCCGGCGGTGGCCCACGAACCCTGGGCCGTGAAGCGGGTCTCGGCCATGGTGAAGGCGAGCCGGTTGAGGCGCCACTCGCGCCGCGCGCCACCCTGGTTGACGGCATCGATCTCGGCGCGGCCGAGGTGCCGGCCGAACAGCTCGAAGTCGTCGACCACGATGTCCAGCGCCGGCAGCGTGCCGGGCTGCTCGTCGAGCAGCGACTCCACGCCCTGGGCGGTCTCGCCCGGCGCGATCTTCAACCGGGCCAGGCGGGCATGCAGGCGGCCGGCCTGCGCGGTGTTGTATTCCACATAGCCGCTCAGCTCGGTGGCGTCGACGTTGGCGCGCCAGAGCGATCCCTCGCGCGAGCCGCCGAGCACCACCTCGTGCAGCGTGCGCCCGCCACCGATGGCCAGCGCCTGCGTCCGCACCGCCACGCTGGTGGGCAGGTAGCCGGCCGCATCGGGATCGGCGCCGCGCGCGGACGCGGTGCCCGTGGCGCCGGCGGGGCCGGGAGCCGCCGCCGATCCGTCCACCAGGGCCTGCCAGGCCGGCACGCTGAACGCGGGCAGGGCGAGGTCGAACAGCACGCCGTCGTCGGGCAGGGCCGGGCCCGTGCCATCGCGTCGCACCGCGCCGATGCCGAGCGCCCCGCGCAGCACGCGGGTGCGATCGCTCGACACGTCGCGCACGTAATGCGCCGAGGCGACGTCGCCGAGGGTGGCCGACAGGTCGTCGTGGATGCGCGGCGCCCCGTCGACGGTATCGCGCAGCACCACCTTCTGCTCGATGCGCAATGGCAGCACGGTCCCGCTGGTCTTGGCGAGCGGCGCCGGCAGGTCCAGTCCCAGTCCCTGCAGACTGCTCGCGAAGGTGAATTCGGGGACGCCGCCGCGCAGGGCGAAGGTGGCGTCGTAGCGGGCCGCGCCGGTCGCGCGCCGTGCCACGGCGGCCAGCGCGGGGACCTCGCGCAGGGCGCGCAGGCCCTCGGCGGTGGCCTGGCCCTGGGCGCCGAACTCCAGCTCGGCGCCCGCCGTGCCGCCATAGCGGCCCCGGCCCTCGATGCGCGCCTCGCCGCCGGCCAGGCGGGCCTGCACGTTGGCCAGCGAGAAACCGCTCTCGGTGAAGTTCAGGGTGCCGCGCGCCTGGGTCAGCACGGGTGCCTGCGGCATCAACCGCAGGTCGTTGCCGCCCAGCGTGACGCCGGCGCGCACGCGGGCCTGGTGCATCGCTTCCAGGGGCAGCTCGATGCGCAGGGCGTAGTCGGCGGCGCCGGTGGCATGCATGCGCCCGATCGCCGCGGCGCCATCGCCCAGCAGCGGCGCGCCGACCTTGAGCAGTTCGTCCAATGGACCCTTGGCCAGCGCGTCGATCTCCAGCACCGGCGCGTGGTGCGCCATGTCGGCGATCCGCACGTCGGCCTTCGTCACCTCGATGCCCGGAGCGCCCGCCAGACGGCCGCGCGCATCGCGCACCTGGAGCCCCGCGCGCTCGAAGATCAGTTCGCCCGACACTCCCGTCAGCCCCGGCCATGGCGCCGCCTTGCCAGTGGCGACGGACGACGGCTGCACATAGGCGTAGTCGACGCCGGTGACACGCGCGGCGATGCGGAACTCGCCCTGGCGCGCGCGCGCGATCTCGGCGGCGCTGGCCGTGCGTTGATCGGCGACTGGCACGCCGGCGAAGGGCACGTCGTGCAGATCGCCCTTGACGCGGAAGTCGACGCCCGTGGCCACGCCGCGCGTGACCGTCTCGCGCACGTAGTCGCGCGTGTGCCTGGGGATCGAGAGCGGCAGGTAGCGGGCCACGCGCGTGCCGTCGGCCCGCGTCAGCTGGCCCTGCAGATCCAGCACGCCCGGGAAGCGCGAATGGCTGCCGGAGACGGCCGGGTCGGCGGTGCGCCAGCTCGCCTGCGCCTCGCCGGCGGCATCGGCATTGGCCAGGCGCAGCTTCGTGACCTGCAGCTGGGCCCGGTCGCCATCGAGCTTCCATTGCAGCTGCGCCGACAGCATGTCCAGCGGGATCACCGGTTCCTCGAAGATGCCGGGGAAGTCGAGCGTGCCCTGCGCGATGGCGAGCGATGCGCTGCCGCCCTGGTGGCCGAAGTCGAAGTCGACGGTGGCGCCGCTCAGGCCGGGCGTCCGGTTCGCGGGTTGCGCGGCCAGGCTCAGGCCGCTGGCGCGCCCCCGCGCCTGGTAGCGCACGGGAGCGGCGAGCGGTCCCTGCCAGTTCGTGTCGATGGCGTCGATCACGCCGCGCGGCGCATAGGCGGCGATGGCGCGATGCGTCGTCTCGCCCAGCGGCAGCCGGCCGGCGATGAGCGCCAGGGCGGCCAGGTCGAGCCGGTCGGCCTTGAAGGTGCCGCGCTCGGGACGTCGCTCGCGACCCGGCGTGTGGCTGAACGAGAGGTTGCCGCCCGGCCAGCGCAGGCCGTCGGCGGCCTCGAACTGCAGCCGCTGCGTCGACACCTCCAGGCCGCCGTCGTCGTCGCGGCGACCGGCCAGGCGGCCGGTGACGGCGCGCAGCACCAGCGGCGACAGGCCGTCGCCGAGCGAGGCATCGATGCGGTCGAGCGCCAGGTCGACGGCGCCGCCGCTCGGGCGGCCCCGGCGCACGTCGATCCAGGCGCGCAACGCGCCGCTGCCTTCGCGGATGCGCGCGTCGAGCGTCACGTAGCGGCCCAGGCGCTGGACGTCGATGCGCGGCAGCTCGGCATAGAGCTCGCCATTCCAGGTCTGCCAGTGGCCGCTGCGCACCGACAGCAGCGGCTGGCGGAAACGCCCGCGCAGCGTGAAGCGCTCGCCCCAGCCCTCGGGCGGCGTGGCATCCAGCCGCAACGCATGGCGCAGGCCGCCGTTGCGGGCGGCGAAGCGGACATCGGTCAGCAGCAGCGGTCCGCTGCCCCGGCGCTCGTCGGTCCAGCGCACCGTGCCGCCTTCGACGATCACTTCGCGCTGGGCGAATAACCAGTCGGCCGCGCGACCCTCGCCGCTGGTGTCGGTGGTCTGGACGTCGAGCCCGGCGACGTGCAGCCGGCCCTGCGCGTCCATGCGGACGTCGAGCTGCGGCTTCTCCAGGTAGAGCTGCTCCAGGCTCAGGCGCCAGAGCGAGCGGGGCGACACGCTGGCCACCACGCGCGCGAGTCGCAGGGCCTCGCGTCCCTGCGCGTCCCGCAGCGTGACGCCGCCGAGTTCGATGCTGGGGAAGATGCCATCCGAGCGCGCGGTGATGGTGGCGATGCGAACGGGTACCCCGATGGCGCGTGTGGCCTGGGTTTCCAGCAGGCCTCTGACCTCGCCGATTCGCGGCACAATCCAGCCGTGTAGGACAACGACCGACAGCGCAAACAGCAACCACGCGGCGATCAGCAGACCCAGCAGCCAGCGCGCCAGCGCGGTGGTGAACCTGAGCAGCCGTGAGGGAGAGGATGCCGGGTCGTTCATTGAGGATCGCTGTGCCAGGAATTATGACTCCCAGCCTTTCCAAGGGCCCCGATCCGGCCGCCCTTCCGCCCACGGGGCCTTCGGCCCTCGCGGCCCATTCCCGCTTCGTCCAGCGCCTGCGTCGGCGCTATGCCGGCGAGCTCGCGCTGCTGCCGGCGGGCGAGCCGCGTCGTGCCGCCATGCAGGCCACCTACGACGTGCTGCGCGCGCGTGGCGACGATGCCGGCGTCGCCCTGCGCATCGTGCGCCAGCTGGTGATGGAGCGCCTGGTGGTGCTCGACTGCGAACGACAGGCGCCGTTGGCCACCGTCACCGACGCGGTCACCGAACTGGCCGAGTTCGCGCTCGACATCGCCTGCCGCGAGAGCTTCGCCGAACTCGACGCGCGTCATGGCGCGCCATCGCGCCCGGATGGCGGCCGCGCCCAGATGTGGGTGGTCGGCATGGGCAAGCTCGGCGCGCGCGAACTCAACGTGTCGAGCGACATCGACCTGATCTATCTCTACGACCACGACGGCGAGACCGCCGGTGGCGCGGAAGGCCGCGGGCGCATCTCCAACCACGAGTACTTCGCCTTCGCCGTCAAGCGCATCTACGCCCTGGTGGGCGACACCACCGAGCACGGCTTCGTCTTCCGGGTCGATCTGGCGCTGCGGCCCAACGGCAACTCCGGGCCGAGCGTGGTCTCGGTCGACGCGCTGGAGGAATACCTGCAGGTGCAGGGCCGGGAATGGGAGCGCTTCGCCTGGATGAAGAGCCGCGTGGTGGCGCCGCGGTCGGTGATCGACGACGGCTCGGCGCAGGCGCTGCGCGCCGTGGTGCTGCCCTTCGTGTTCCGGCGCTACCTCGACTACGCCGTGTTCGACGCCCTGCGCGTGCTGCATCGCCAGATCCGGGAGCAGGCGGCGCGCCGCAGCGCCGGCCGTCCCGAGCGCGCCAACGACGTCAAGCTCTCGCGCGGCGGCATCCGCGAGATCGAATTCACGGTGCAGCTGCTGCAGGTGGTGCGCGGCGGGCAGTTCCCCGAACTGCGCACCCGTCCCACGCTCGATGCCCTGCAGCGCCTGGCACGTGCCGGCCTCATGCCGCAGGACACCGCCGATGCGCTGGCGCAGGCCTATGTCTTCCTGCGCCGCGTCGAACACCGCATCCAGTACCTCGACGACCAGCAGACGCACGTGCTGCCGGTCGAGGATGCCGATGTGCGCTGGATCGCCGCCAGCCTCGGCTACCCGGACTGCTGCGCCTTCCTGATGCAGCTCGACACCCATCGCGAGGTGGTGGCCCAGGAGTTCGACCGCCTGCTCGGCGGCGCGCCCCGGTGCGTCGGCTGCAATGGCGGCGCGCGCGCGGCGACGCCACCGGCCGATCTCGAGGATCTCGTGGCGCGCCTGCCGGTGGCCTTCCGGCAGCGCGTCGAGCACTGGCGCGGCAATCCGCGCATCCTGGCGCTGCGCGACGAGACCCGCGTGCGGCTGCGCCAGCTGGTGCAGCGCACCGGCGACTGGATCGGCACCCCGGCGCCGGGCGAGGCGGGTGGCGAGACCGCCGCCGCCGAGGCCCTGGCGCAACGCAGCGAGGCCGCCCTGCGCTGGGCCGACTGGATCGAGCCGCTGCTGCGGCGGGAGAGCTATCTCGCGCTGCTGGTGGAACGGCCGGCCGTGCAGGCGCGCCTGCTGGGCCTGCTGGCGGCGGCGCGCTGGCCGGCGCGTTACCTGCTGCAGCATCCGGGCGTGATCGACGAGCTGGCCAGCGACGAGATGCTCGAGGGCCGCTTCGATGCCACCGAGTTCGAGCGCGAACTGGAGCGGCGCCAGGCCTCCCTGCGCCGCACCGGCGAGGACGACGAGGAGCGGCTGCTCAACCTGCTGCGCCATGCCCATCACGCCGAGGTCTTCCGCACGCTGGCACGCGATGTCGAGGGTCGCATCACCGTCGAGCAGGTGGCGGACGACCTGAGCGCGCTGGCCGACACGGTGCTGCGCGTCACGGCGCGCTGGTGCTGGCAGCACGTGCGCGACCGGCACCGCGAGACACCACGCTTTGCGATCATCGGCTACGGAAAACTCGGGGGCAAGGAACTTGGCTATGGCAGCGACCTGGACATCGTTTTCGTCCACGAGGACGACGACGAGCGTGCCGGCGAGGTCTATGCGGCCTATGTGAGGCGACTCATCAAATGGCTGTCGGTGAAGACGCGGGAGGGCGACCTGTTCGAGATCGACACGGCGCTGCGCCCGAACGGCAATTCCGGCCTGCTGGTCACCAGCCTCGCGGCCTACGAGAAATACCAGCTCGGCCGCGGCGGCAACACCGCCTGGACCTGGGAGCACCAGGCCATGACGCGCGCGCGCTGCATCGACATGACCGATGCGACCTTCGGCGAACCGGCCTTCGGCGCCGCGCTGGGCGCGCACTTCGATCGCATCCGGGAAGCGGTGGTCACCGCGCCGCGCGACCGGGCGGCCTTGCGCCAGGAGATCGTCGCCATGCGCGCCAAGGTCCGTGCCGCCCATCCGGTGAAGCCCGGACGCTTCGACGTCAAGCACAGTCCCGGCGGCATGGTGGATGCCGAGTTCGCGGTCCAGTTCCTGGTGCTGTCGCAGGCGCACGCGCATCCCGAACTGGTGCCCAACGTCGGCAACATCGCCTTGCTGCTGCGGGCCGAGGCGGCCGGTCTGTTACCGCAGGACGTCGGCCGGCGCGCTGGCGCGGCATATCGCGAACTGCGGCGCATCCAGCATCGCGCCCGCTTGAACGAGGAGCCGACCTCGGTCGCCCTGCCGGCACTGGCGCTGGAACGCGAGGCGATGCTGGCGCTGTGGAAGGCCGTGTTCGAGAGTCCGTGAATCCGGCCCGCCGGGCCGGGGGCCGGGGGCCGGGATCCGTGGGCCGCCGTCGGCGGCCACGGTGCGGTGCTCAGGCGCCCTGGTATTCCTGCTTCGAGCCGAGCGACGTGGCGATTTCCTTGCGATAGCGGTTGAGCTCCTGCACGCTCTTGAAGCTGCGGTTCATCAGCAGGCTCAGGTTGTGCAGGATGCGCTCGCCGACCTTGGTCTCCCAGGCGGCATCGAACTTGATCTGGTTGTCGAGCCAGTGCTCCAGCCAGTCGGGGTCGGGCATGCGACTCTGGATGGTGTCGTTCGGGAACAGCGCCTTGCTCACGTGCAGGTTGGTCGGGTGCAGGGCCTGCGCCGTACGGCGCGCACTGGCCATCAGCACGCCCACCTTGGTGAAGGCGCCGCGCGCCTCGTCGCCGAATTTCTCCAGGGCCCGCTTCATGTAGCGCAGATAGGCGCCGCCATGGCGCGCCTCGTCCTGGCTCAGCGTGGTGTAGATGTGCTTGATGACGGGTTCGGTGTGCCATTCGGCGGCACGCCGGTACCAGTGGTTCAGGCGGATCTCGCCGCAGAAGTGCAGCATCAGCGTCTCCAGCGGTGGCGCCGGATCGAAATCGAAGCGGATGTCGTGCAGTTCCTGCTCGGTCGGCGCGTGCTGCGGAGCAAAGCGCTTGAGGTATTCCATCAGCACCAGGGAGTGCTTCTGTTCCTCGAAGAACCAGATCGACATGAAGGCGGAGAAATCGCTGTCGTGCCGGTTGTCCCGCAGGAACATCTCCGTGGCCGGCAGGGCGGCCCACTCGGTGATGGCATTCATCTTGATGGTCTGGGCCTGCTCGTCGGAGAGCTTGTCGCCTTCGAACTTGTCCCAGGGGATGTCACGGTCCATGTCCCAGCGGACGGATTCGAGTTGTCTGAAAAGTTCCGGATAGAGCATGGGGATCCTTCGTGCGCTGACGGAAAGAGGAAAAATCACGCGGGACACGCGTGGAAGCGTAGCCGAGCCACAGAAGTTAACAGGATATGTCGACGATTCTGCGACGAAACACCGTCATTCGACACAAGACCATTCCCTCCGAATGTGGCCTGCGACGACGAAAGACCGTCAGCCTGGACCTCCTCGATCCGACTGCGGCGATGGCCCGGGACCACGTGGGGCGGATTCATCTGGTCACAAACAACGGTCCGGAACCAGGGAACCCGCGCCACGGACCCGCGCTCCATTCGACAGGCGGCATGGATGGCGCCCGATGCTTTTCATGCTGCGAAGCCTGCCGGTCGCTCGCGCGATCGCTCGAAATCCCGGGATGATTCCTCCTCCCTCCTCTTTGTGCCGGGGCGCTTCGCAGCATTTTTATTCGATGTGTGGACATGGATGGGGGCGTGCGCGGGCAGCGGCAATGTCCCGATGGCGTCCCGGGCCGCGCGCCGGACGGCCCGGAATCGGCGCCCTACAATGCCGGGCGACGTGAGCGGCCCCTGTCGCTCGGGTTGGCCGCAAGGTCCGGCTTCCTCGTCGTCGACTGCGACTCCGACGCGGACGTTCCGACCCACCCCTCCCTTTGTTTCTGCTGGAGATTCCCTTGTTCATTTCCTCTGCCTTCGCCCAGGCCGCACCCGCCGCTTCCACCGGTGGCGACCTGATGTCCTCGCTCGGGAGCATGCTGCCCCTGGTGCTGATGTTCGTGGTGCTGTATTTCGTCATGATCCGGCCGCAGATGAAGCGCCAGAAGGAGGCGCGCGCCATGATCGAAGCGCTGGCCAAGGGTGACGAGGTGGCGACCGCCGGTGGTCTGCTCGGCCGCATCACCTCGCTGGGCGATCAGTACCTCGGCCTCGAGATCGCCAATGGCGTCGAGATCCGCGTGCAGCGCACCGCCGTGGTCCAGGTCCTGCCCAAGGGCGCGATCAAGTAAGCCGTCTCCGGCCGCCCTTTCCCCACGCGGCACTGCCGCAACATCGATGCGATCATGAACCGTTATCCGGTCTGGAAGTACGCGATCCTCGTGATCGTGCTGCTGGTGGGGCTCGTCTATGCCTTGCCCAATTTCTTCGGCGAGGCGCCGGCCGTGCAGGTCTCTGCGGCCAAGTCGACCGCCAGGGTCGACGCGGCCACCCAGGCCCGCGTGGAGAGTCTGCTCAAGGACGGGGGACTGGTGCCCGACATGCTGACGCTCGATGCGAACTCGGTGCGTGCCCGCTTCGCCACGCCGGACGAGCAGCTCAAGGCCCGCGACGTGCTCCAGCGTGGTCTGGTGCCCGATGCCAATGATCCCGCCTACGTGGTCGCCCTCAATCTCGTGCCCCGCTCGCCCGCCTGGCTGAGCGCGCTGCATGCGTTCCCCATGTATCTGGGCCTGGACCTGCGCGGTGGCGTCGACTTCCTGCTGCAGGTCGACATGAAGGGGGCCATCGACAAGAAGGTCGAATCCTTCGCCAGCGACCTGCGCACGTCGCTGCGCGACAAGGGCATCCGTGGCAGCGCCGTCAACCGCAACGCCCAGGCGGTCGAGATCCGCCTGCGCGACGCCGCCAGCGCCGAAGCGACCCGGCGCCTGCTGCAGGACCAGTTCCCCGACCTCGCGGTCGCCGACAGCCAGGACGCGACCGGCTGGCTGCTCACCGCCACCATCAAGCCCGAGGCGGCGCGCCGCCTGCAGGACGCCGCGCTCAAGCAGAACATCACGACGCTGCACAACCGCATCAACGAACTCGGCGTGGCCGAGCCGGTGATCCAGCAGCAGGGCCTCGACCGCATCGTGGTGCAGCTGCCGGGCGTGCAGGACACCGCCAAGGCCAAGGACATCCTCGGCCGCACGGCGACGCTGGAGATGCGGCTGGTCGACGAGAGCGCCGAGGGCCGTGCCGCCGAACTCGGCACCGGTCCGGTGCCCTTCGGCTCCGAACGTTTCCTCGACCGCCAGGGCCGCCCGGTGATCGTCAAGAAGCAGGTCCTGGTGACCGGCGAGAGCCTGACCGACGCGCAGCCGGGCTTCGATTCGCAGACCCAGCAGCCCAAGGTCGACCTGACGATGGACGCCAAGGGCGGCCGCATCATGCGCGACGTCAGCCGCGAGAACTTCCGCAAGCGCATGGCGATGCTGATCTTCGAGAAGGGCAAGGGCGAAGTGCTGACGGCGCCGTCGATCAACGGCGAGCTGGGCAACCGCTTCCAGATCTCGGGCTCGATGAACGTCGTCGAGGCCAACGACCTCGCGCTGCTGCTGCGTGCCGGCTCGCTGGCCGCGCCCATGGAGATCATCCAGGAACGCACCATCGGTCCCAGCCTCGGCGCGGACAACATCAGCAAGGGCTTCCGCAGCGTGGCCTACGGCTTCCTGGCGATCATGGTCTTCATGTGCGCCTACTACGCGCTCTTCGGTGTCTTCTCCTCGATCGCCCTGGCCGTCAACCTGATGCTGCTGGTGGCCATCCTGTCGATGCTGCAGGCCACGCTCACGCTGCCGGGCATCGCCGCCATGGCGCTGGCCATCGGCGTGGCGATCGACTCCAACGTGCTCATCAACGAGCGCGTGCGCGAGGAGCTGCGCAACGGCGCCTCGCCGCAGGCGGCCATCCATGCCGGCTACGAGCGCGCCTGGGGCACCATCCTCGACTCCAACGTGACCACCCTGATCGCCGGCATCGCGCTGCTGGCCTTCGGCTCGGGTCCGGTGCGCGGCTTCGCGGTGGTCCATTGCATCGGCATCGTGACCTCGATGTTCTCGGCCGTGTTCTTCTCGCGTGGCCTGGTGAACCTCTGGTACGGCGGCAAGAAGAAACTCAAGAGCGTGTCGATCGGCACGGTCTGGCGCCCCAAGGCCGACGGCTCCGCCGTGGCCGAGGCCCACTGACAGCAAGCCCGATCACAGAGACAGCCGCAGGACCGTCATGGAATTCTTCCGCATCCACCGCACCATCCCGTTCATGCGCCACGCCCTGGTGCTGAACATCATCTCGTTCGCCACCTTCGCGCTGGCGGTGTTCTTCCTGCTGCATCGCGGACTCCACCTCTCGGTCGAGTTCACCGGCGGCACGGTGATGGAGGTCGCCTACACGCAGTCGGTCGACGTCGGCCAGGTGCGCGAGACCATCGGCAAGCTGGGCTATGCCGAGGTGCAGGTCCAGAACTTCGGCACGTCGCGCGACGTGCAGATCCGCCTGCCGGTGCAGAAGGGCCAGACCTCGGCCCAGCAGAGCACCCAGGTCATGGACGCGCTCAAGGCGGCCGACCCCTCGGCCACGCTGCGCGGCACCGAGTTCGTCGGTCCGCAGGTCGGCGAGGAGCTCACCACCAACGGCCTGAAGGCCCTGGGCATGGTGGTCGTGGGCATCATGATCTACCTGGCGTTCCGCTTCGAGTGGAAGTTCGCCGTCGCCACCGTGCTGGCGAACCTGCACGACGTGGTGATCATCCTGGGCTTCTTCGCCTTCTTCCAGTGGGAGTTCTCGCTCGCCGTGCTGGCGGCGGTGCTGGCGGTGCTGGGCTACTCGGTGAACGAATCGGTGGTGATCTTCGACCGGGTGCGCGAGAACTTCCGCCGCTTCCGCAAGCTCTCGACGCCGCAGGTGATCGACGGCGCCATCACCTCCACCATCAGCCGCACCATCATCACGCACGGTTCCACGCAGCTGGTGGTGCTGTCGATGTTCTTCTTCGGTGGACCGACGCTGCATTATTTCGCGCTTGCCCTCACGATCGGCATCTGCTTCGGCATCTACTCGTCGTGCTTCGTGGCCGCGGCCATCGCGATGTGGCTGGGCATCAAGCGCGAGGACCTGATCAAGACCGCGCCCAAGCGCGAAGGCGACCCGGACGACCCGAATGCGGGGGCCACCGTCTGATGCGACGGGCGCGTCGCATGCGTCCATCCGTCGCCGAGAGGCGCTGTCCTCTTGTGCGGCGACGCATCCACGGGCAAGCTGATGCGTCGGGGTCGTGGCCCCAGGCAGCCTTGACACCATGAGCATCGACCGGCCTTCCGTTAATTCTCTGCAGATCGCTCGCGAAGCCCGTGAGCGTTTCGTGCGGGCCACCGAGAATCTCGTCGCGCCCGTGACCCGCGCGATCCATGAACGCCTGATCACGCTCACCGGCGAATCGGGCACCGCGCGCGACATGCAGGATCGCCGCGACGACTTCCTGGCCTTCCAGTCCCAGGGCGAGACCTGGGCCGATGGCACGCGTGCAGCCTGGCGCCAGGCCTTGGCCGCCAGCGGCGTCGCGACGCCGTCGAACTCGCTCCTGCGTCTCGAACTCATCGGCGACGACGTCGTGGAGACGCAGATCCTTTCCTCCCGGCTCGCGCAGGCGATCCAGGGCAAGGCGAATTTCGACTTCAGCGACCTGCGCCTGCGCATCCAGCATCTCGAAGGCACATCGGAGCTCGACAGCCGCGACGTGCTGCGCCCCGAGACCCTCGCCAAGGTCTGGGTCGAGCAATGGCTGGCGGCCGGACTCAGCCGCGCCCTGTGGACGAAGCTGCAGGACACCGTCCAGCGCGAGGTGCTGGACACGGTCGCCGGCGCCTATCGCGATGTCAATGTCTTCCTGGTCGAGCAGGGCGTCATGCCCGAGATCGACCTGAAGAGCTTCGTGCGACGCCCGACCAGCACGTCCTCGGGCGTCGTGCCGTTGTCACCCGGTCCGACCCGGGGGGCGGGTGATGCCCATCGCCCGCCGGGAACGGAGGACGGGGCGAGGACCCCGATGGGCGCCGGTGGCGCCGGCCCGTCCGGTCTGGCCAATCACGGCTATGGCCATGCCGCCTCGATGGGGGCGTCGCCACTGGTGGCGGCGCGGCAGCGTGCCCAGGGGGTGCTGCAGAATCTCAAGCGCTTCGTCGCCGCCCGTATCGGCGGCGAGGGCACCGGTCCGGGCGGTCCCGGATTCGGCGGGGCCGGTGGCGACAGCGGTGGTCCCGGCAGCATCAGCGCCCGCGCGTTCGCCGCCGCCATCGCCGATGCCGGCATCGCCTATCAGGCCTCCGCATCGCACTATGCCGTCGGCAACGACGCCCTGGCGCTGCAGCAGAGCGCGGCCGAGCTGCGCCGGCGCACCAGCGAGCTCAAGCGCCGCGCGCCCACCACGGCCGACAAGGCCACGGTCGAGGTCGTCGCGCTGATGTTCCAGGCCATCCTGTCGGAGGAACGCATCCCCTTCTCCGCCCGCGTCTGGTTCGCGCGGCTGCAGATGCCGGTGCTGCGCGTGGCCATCGCCGAGCCCGAATTCTTCGGCACCATCCAGCATCCGGCACGGATGCTGATCGACCGCATGGGTTCGGTCGTGATGGGTTTCGACGCCGCGGCCATCTCCGGCAGCGCGCTGGAGGGCGAGATCCGTCGCGTGGTGCAGGTGATCGAGCAGTATCCCGAGACCGGGCAGCGCGTCTTCAAGCTGGTGTTCGACGAATTCGTGGCCTTCCTCAACAAGTACCTGACGCAGAGCGATGCCACCCAGCGCGTGATGAGCGTGGCGCAGCAGGTCGAGCAGAAGGAGACGATGGCGATCCAGTACACCATCGAGCTGCGCAAGATGCTCAACGACATGCCCGTGCGCGAGGAGATCCGCGAGTTCCTCTTCAAGGTCTGGGCCGAGGTCATGGCGATCGCCGCCCTGAAGTACGGCGTGCAGGACACGCAGACCGTGACCCTCAAGCGTGCCGCCTCCGAGCTCGTCTGGGCCGCCAGCGCCAAGCCCAGTCGGCCCGACCGCGCGCGCGTGATCCAGGACCTGCCACGCCTGCTGCAGCAGCTGCGCGTGGGGATGACGCTGCTGGGCGTGGTGGGCGAGGCCCAGGAAACGCACATCAAGACCATCGGCACGACGTTGACGGATGCGTTCATGTCCAAGACCGAAGCCATCCCGGCGGCGCAGATCGACGCGCTGGCCAAGCGCCTGGCCCACCTCGAGGACTTCGTGAGCGACGAAGGCACGGGCGAGCTGTCGCTGGACGCGGCCAGCATCGAGCTGCTGCTGGGCGTCGACGCGGCCACCATCGACGTCGCGCCCGACACCAGCATCAAGGCGACCGAGGACATGCTGCAATGGGCGCGCGAACTCCAGGTCGGCCACTGGTTCATGCTCGACCACAACGGGCGCGCCAGCCAGGTGCAGTTCGTCTGGCGCAGCGAGCGCGGGCAGCTCCACCTGTTCGCCTCGGCCGACGGCCGCAGCTTCCTGATCCAGACCGGCCGGCTCGGGTCCTACCTGCAGACCGGCATGCTGGTGCCGGCCGAGGACGAGGCACTGACCGTGCGCGCCACGCGCGAGGCGCTGGCCAAGCTCGACGCGCATCCGGAGAGCCTGCTGAACTGAGGGGCCGGCCGCGGGGCCGCGACGGGCCCGCGCTTCGATCCGGTCTCAGTGCGCGGTGCGGCTCGAACGCTCGTTGAGCAGTTCGTCGAGCATCAGCGCATCGGGCTCGAGGCCGCTGCTCCAGTGCACCATCAGCAGGATGATCTTGAAGTCCTCCAGCGACACCGGGCACGAGGGTGCCGCCATGGCGCGCTCGACGACGATCTCGCGCAAGCCGCCGGGCAGCACCCCGGCCGATTCCACGAAATGCAGGAAGCCCAGGCATTCGGCGCCGAGCATGTCCTGCTCGACCCCCGAATAGACGCGGATCGCATCGGCCGAGGCGGCCCGCACGTCGCCCCGGCCCCCGGAAGCACTGACGATGGCCGCCGATGCATCGGTGGGGTGGGGCATGAGCGGCAGGCCCTGGGTGGCCTGACTCAGCTCGTCGAGCCACCGCAGCGCGATGCTGATCTCGTCGGCATCGAAGCCCTGGGCGCTGAGTTTGCGGCCGAGTTGTTCGGATTGGGGACAGGCGTCGCCGCGCCAGTAGTTTTCATAGACGAATGCGAGCACTTCGAACATGGGGCCAATATAGCCCAGGCCATGCCGGCCTCCCGGGGCTGGACGATCACCGGATCGGACCGGTGGTGCCGACGGCGTGGCCGCCGTCGACGGTCAGGCGCAGGCCCGGCGCTGGAACAGTCCGCCGGGCAGACGGGCCACCAGCCCGTCGAGCTCGAGTTCGAGCAGCTGCGCCTGCAATTGCGCGGCGCTCCAGCCACTGCGCGCGCAGAGGGCGTCGAGGCTGATGGCATCGAAGCCGAGCAGCCGCAGCAAGGCCGATTCGGGGGGCGCGGCGACGCAGCCGGCCGCATCGGGCGAGGATCGCGGCGCCCCGGGCGCCCCGTCGTCGAGCGGCAGTTCCTCCAGCACGTCCTGCACCGACTCGACCAGCTTGGCGCCCTGGCGGATCAGGGCATGGCAGCCGCGCGACTGCGGGGCGTGGATCGAGCCCGGGATGGCGAACACCTCGCGCCCCTGTTCGACCGCCAGCCGGGCCGTGATGAGCGAGCCCGACTGCAGGGCCGCCTCGACCACCAGCGTGCCGCGCGAGAGCCCGGCGATGATCCGGTTGCGCTTGGGAAAATTCGGGTGGAGGGGCGGCGTGCCGAGCGGGAATTCGCTCACGATCAGGCCGCGCCGGGCGATGCGGTGGGCCAGGTCGCGATGGCGCGCCGGGTACACGCGGTCGAGTCCGGTGCCGACGACGGCCACCGTCACGGGCCACCCGGGCGGGACGTCGCCGGCCCGCGCACCGGTGGCATCGGCGTCGGCATCCAGGGCTCCCTGGTGCGCGGCCCCGTCGACGCCCAGCGCCAGGCCCGAGATCACCGCGATGCCGCGCTCGCCGAATGCCCGGGCGAAGGCGCGGGCGTTGTCCTCGCCCTGCGGCGTCGGGTTGCGGCTGCCGACCATCGCCACGCTGCGGCCGAGCTGCGTCAGGTCGAGCGTCGCGGGACCGATCAGGTGGAGCATGAGCGGCGGATCGGCCATCTCCAGCAGCGCCGCCGGATAGCCGATGTCGCCGAGCGTCACGAGCCGATGCACGACGCCACCGGCTTCCTCCTGGGCCAGCCAGCCGAGCGTGCGCTCGACCAGCGCCGGCAGTGCCTCGGGCATCCGGCCCAGGGCCTGGACCTGGGCCGCCGTTGCGACCTCGCGCAGCCGCGCGGCCGGTTGCGCCAGGACGTCGGCCGGCAGGCCGAAGGCCGCCAGCAGCCTGCGCGCCGTGACGTCGCCGATGCCGGGCGTCGACACCAGGCGCAGCCAGCCCGTGAGCTCTTCGCGTTCCATGGCGCTCGCGCGGGCGGACTCAGGGATTGACCAGCAGGTCGCCCACGCGCGGCGTGTCGTTGACCTCCAGCACCAGCGCGTACGACACCCGCTCGAAGGGACGGAACACCATCAGCAGGCCGATGCGCTCGCTGGGCAGCTTGAGGGTCTCCTTGCCACCGCCGGTGCGGTCGACGACGGTGTCGCCGTTCTTCAGGATCGCCAGCACGTGGCCGCTCTCGATGCCGTCGCGCAGGCCCTTGCTGATCGCCACCACCTGGTTCTGCGCCGCGAACTGCACGCCGTTGCCATAGACCGAGACGATGCGGGCATCGATCGGCTGGGCCGGCGCATGCGGCGTGTAGCTCACCAGCTGGCGCGGCGGCTCCGGCAGCAGCCGGTCGCCGGCGCGGATCTCCTCGCGCGCGGCGACGATGTCGATGGTCGCCGGCACGATGCGGGTGACCTCCTTGTCGCCCTCGCGGGCCGGCACGGTGGATTCGCCGCGCTGCAGCTGGGCCTTGCCCAGGTAGTGCGCCTCGTAGCCCAGGATCTCGCCGGTGGACGGGTCCGCCAGGGGGGTGGCATCGCGGAAGACGCGATAGGTCTTGAGCGGTCCGGGCGTGTCGAGCAGGGGCGCATCGGGTTCGCCGCGCGCGTAGGCCCGGTCGCCCCGCGCCAGCAGCACGCGGTTGTCGTTGCCCGCCACGATGCGCGGCGCGCGCGTCAGGGTATCGGCATCCACCACGATCGGCTCGCTCAGGAAGGGCTCGATCAGGCTGGGCTTGAGGGTGGGCAGCGCCATGCCGGCCAGGGATTCGACGCGCGTGCGCGGGCTCAGCCTGACGGTGTCGATGCCGCCGCCGGCGCCGCCGCGGCGCGTGCCCAGGCGGGCGCGGCCGTCGCTCTTGTCCAGATAGAGCACCTGGCCGGGAAAGATGCGATGCGGATTGGCGATGTCGTCGAGGTTGAGGCCCCAGAGTTCCGGCCAGCGCCACGGACCGCGCAAATAGAGCCGCGAGATCGCCCACAGCGTGTCGCCGGAGCGGACCGTGTATTCGTCGGGAGCGCCGGGCGCGAGTTCCTCGATCGGGACGCCGCTGCGGGCGGCCTGCTGCGCGGTGGCGCGCTGCGTGGGGGTGACGGTCAGATTCTGGGCACCGGTCGTCAGGGGCGTGGCCAGGGTGGCCAGGGTGGCCAGGGCGAGCAGGGCGCCGCCGCAGGAGAGGACGGGACGGCGCGCGGTGCGCCCGACGAACCGCGGAAGGAAGTCGGAAGGAAGGATTTTTTTCATGGTTCGATCGAACGGCACCCGAACCCATGCCGACCTCGGGATGCTCACAATTTGCAACGAATTCTGCGCTGAAGCCCCTGATAGGGCAACGCCTTGGCGGAAGCCGGATCGCGGCGTCACGGGGAATTGGGGAAAATAGCGACACTATTCCCCCAGTTTCCATGGCCAAAAGAACCATTCTCAGTTTTCCCGACCCGCGTCTGCACACGGTCGCCAAGCCGGTCCAGGGCGTGGATGCCCGCATCCGCACGCTGGTGGCCGACATGCTCGAGACGATGTACGACGCCAGCGGCATCGGTCTGGCGGCGACGCAGGTCGACGTCCACGAGCGTCTGGTGGTCATCGACGTGTCCGAGGATCGCGACCAGCCGCTGGTGCTGATCAATCCCGAGATCGTCTGGGCCAGCCCGGAGCGGGTCCTCAACGAGGAGGGCTGCCTGTCGGTGCCCGGCATCTACGACGGCGTGGAGCGATCCACGGCGGTGCGCGTGACCGCGCTCGACCTCCAGGGCGAGCCCCGGACGATCGAGGCCGAGGGCCTGCTGGCGATCTGCATCCAGCACGAGCTCGACCACCTGCTGGGCAAGGTGTTCGTCGAATACCTCTCGCCCCTCAAGCGCAATCGCATCAAGAGCAAGCTCCTCAAGCAGCAGCGCGAGGATGCGCGTGGCGACACGCGCGAGGGCCGACGATGAACACGATCTCTTCCTCCCTGCCCGGCGGCCTCGCGGCCGCCCGGCGCGCACGCGCCCTCCTGGTCGCGTGCGCCGTGGTGGGCGCGCTGGCCGGCTGCGCCAGCGATCCGTCCCGGTTGCCGGCCGGCGCCACGCGCGCCGAGACCCTGCAGCGCCTGGGCACGCCCACGGCCACCTACCCGCTGGCCGATGGCGCGGAACGGCTGCAGTACTCGCGCGCGCCGGCCGGCACGGAAGTCAGCAACGTCGACATCGACGCGGCCGGCCGCGTGGTGTCCAACCGTCAGGAACTCGACGAGCGGCTGTTTGGCGACACCATCCGCGTCGATGCCTGGACCGAGGCCGACGTGCTGCGCACCTATGGCCGGCCGTTCGAGATCCGGCGGGTCGCGACCTACGACGGCGTGGTCTGGTCCTGGCGCTACCGCGCCCTGAACGACCTGCGCCTGCTGCACATCTACATCGATCCGAGCGGACGGGTCACGCGCTATCACACCGGTCCCGACCTCACGCGTCAGTGGATGCGCTGGTGAGGGCGGCTCGTTGAGCGCGCGGATCGCCTTCGCGGGCACGCCCGAATTCGCCCGCGTCGCGCTGGAGGCGCTGCAGGCGGCGGGTTTCGAGATCGCATGGGTGCTGACCCAGCCGGACCGCCCGGCCGGTCGCGGCATGAAGCTGCAGGCCTCGCCGGTCAAGCAGTTCGCGCTCGGGCACGGCTGGCCGGTGGCGCAGCCGCGCAGCCTGCGGCTGGACGGCAAGTATCCCGACGACGCGCGCGCCGCGCAGGCGATCGTCGAGGCCGCCCGGCTCGATGCGATGGTGGTGGCCGCCTATGGCCTGATCCTGCCGCAATGGGTGCTCGACGCGCCGCGCCTGGGTTGCCTCAACATCCATGCGAGCCTGCTGCCGCGCTGGCGCGGCGCCGCGCCCATCCATCGCGCGATCGAAGCCGGCGACACCGAGACCGGTGTCACGCTGATGCAGATGGATGCCGGTCTCGACACCGGCGCCATGCTGCTGCGCGAGGCGGTCGCCATCACCGAGGACGACAGCACCGCGCGCCTGCACGATCGCCTGGCCGCGCTCGGTGGCCGGCTGGTGGTCGATGCGCTGCGGCTGGCGCTCGAGGGCGCCCTGCGGCCGGTGCCGCAGCCGGCCGCGGGCGTGACCTACGCCCACAAGATCGAGAAGCACGAGGCGCCGGTCGACTGGCGCCAGGATGCCGCCACCATCGCGCGCCGCATCCGCGCCTTCGATCCGTTTCCGGGCGCCACCGGCACGCTCGGTGGCGAGACGGTCAAGTTCTGGCGCGCCCAGGCCTTGCCGGATGCGGCGCCGGCGTCCTCGTCGCCGGGCACCGTGCTGGCCGTCGCTTCCGAGGGCATCGACGTCGCCGCCGGCAGCGGCGTGGTGCGGCTGACCGAGTTGCAGCGCGCTGGCGGCAAGCGCCTGCCGGCCGCCGATTTCCTGCGCGGCTTCGACATCGAACCCGGCCGGGTCCTCGGCTGATGTTCTTCGACCCGGCAGTGCGTCGCGAGCCCGCCTTCGGACGCGGCTTCCGGCACATGGCGCCGATGGCCGCGGGCATCGGCGCCTGGGGGCTCATGACCGGCGTCGCCATGGTGAAGTCGGGCATGAGCGTGATCGAGGCGGCCGCCATGACGCTGCTGGTGTATGCGGGCAGTTCGCAACTCGCGGCCATTCCGCTGCTGGTGGCCGGTGCGCCGGCCTGGGTGATCCTGGCGACCGGTTTCTGCGTCAACCTGCGTTTCGTGGTCTTCAGCCTCCACCTGCGGCCCTATCTCATGCACATGCCGCGCTGGCGACGCATGACGCATGGCTACCTCACGGCCGACCTGAGCTATGCCGTCTTCACCGGCCGCTATCCGGTGCCGGCCACCACCAGCGCCGGGAGGCGCGAGCAGGAGGCCTTCCTCACCGGCGGCTATTGCGTGACCTGGCTGTCCTGGATGGGACTGAGCCTGCTGGGCATCGCGCTGGCCAACCTGATCCCGCCATCCTGGGGGTTGGGCTTCGCCGGCGTGCTGAGCCTGGTGGGCATCCTGTGCTCGATGGCGACCACGCGGCTGCGCCTGCTGGCCGCCGCCATCGCCGGCGCGACGGCGGTGGCGGCCTATGCGCTGCCGCTCAAGCTCAACATCGTCACCGGCATCGGCGTGGCGGTGCTGCTGTCGTTCTGGCTGGAGCGGCAATTCGTGCGTGATCCGGCGGAGGCCGACGCATGAGCGCCCAGACCGATGGCTGGACGCTGGCCGTGATCGTCGGCCTGGCGGGCGTGACGGTGCTCACGCGCTGCTTCTTCTTCATCCTCGACCGGCCCTGGGGCCTGCCGGACTGGGCGCACCGCGCGCTGCACTACGCGCCGGTGGCGGCGCTGGCGGCGGTCGTCATCCCGGAGATCGTGATGACCCAGGGCCACCTGGTGTCGACCTGGCGCGACGCGCGCCTGTTCGCGGCATCGGCCGGCGCGCTCTGGTATTTCGCGCGCGGCGGCGTGCTCGGCACCATGCTCGCCGGCATGGCGGTGTACCTGCCGCTGCACCTCGGGTTGGGCTGGTAGGGCCCGCCCGGCGGCGGCCGGCGGACCTCCGGCATGTCGGCTCGCCGGCCTTCCGGACCTGCGGTGCTGCCGCAGCGCCGGTCGGTCGGCGTCTCTCGCGAGCGAGCATCACCGAATCCTGACAATGCGCCCGGGTCGCCGGGTCCGGCGGTCCCGCAAGTGCCTCGACGCACGCATTCCAGGGAGAGAGATTCATGTCCAGCCGGTCGACGACCTTCGCCTCGCGGCGGCACCGCAGGGTGCCATCCGTTCCCATCGTGCTTCCCACGGCGCTTCTCGCCACGCTCATGCTCGTGGGCTGCGGCGGCAGCGCCCATCGGGGCGACCCGTCCGTCAGCCGGCTGGAGATCCGCACGCTGTCGGCGCGCGCCGACTGGGTCACCGATGGCGATGCGCTGGTCGAGCTGGTGCTGCCACCGGGCGTGGGCGCGACCGGCCTGGCGGTGGATGTCGACGGGCGCGATGTCACCAGCGCCTTCACCAC
>Ga0308164_10000274_pt1 | contig 110655 bp, 100 predicted proteins | sample PhyTR2_FD_201031 | JGI IMG/M metagenome (GOLD analysis project Ga0308164, IMG submission 201031) | Phyllosphere microbial communities from UC Gill Tract Community Farm, Albany, California, United States - DLSLT.R2 | ecosystem: Host-associated > Plants > Phyllosphere > Unclassified | place... | reverse complement strand
CGCGACCTCGCCGACGTGCACCGCGAGCGCGCCTTCTGCGTGGTGCTCTCGGGCACCGGCTCGGACGGCGCCGTGGGCCTGACGCGGATCAAGGAGCAAGGCGGCATCACCATGGCGCAACAGCCCGATGACGCCGAGTTCGACGGCATGCCGCGCGCCGCCATCGATACGCAGATGGTCGACCTGGTGCTGCCCGTGGCCGACATGCCCGCCAAGCTGGTCGAGCTGTGGCGCAACTCGCAGAACATCCAGCTGCCCCTGCCCCGCGACGACAGCCGCGCGCTGCGCCCCAGCAACGAGCGCGAGGCCCTGGCCGCCGAGCAACTGCTGCAGGACATTCTCACCCAGCTGCGGGTAGGCACCGGCCACGATTTCAAGCACTACAAGCGCGCCACCGTGCTGCGCCGCATCGAGCGGCGCATGCAGGTGACCGCCCAGCCCGACCTGCACGCCTATTTCCTGTATCTGCAAGACCGCCCCGAAGAAACCCGCGCGCTACTCGGTGACATGCTCATCGGCGTGACCAACTTCTTCCGCGACCGCGAAGCCTTCGACGCCCTCGAGCGCGATGTGCTGCCGCAGCTGGTGGGCGCCGCCGACCCGCTGAACCTCGACAAGGACGAGATTCGCGTGTGGTCGGCCGGCTGTTCCACCGGCGAGGAGGCCTATACCCTGGCCATGCTGTTCGGCGACCGCATGCTCGCGGAAAACAGCAATGCCAGGCTGCAGGTGTTCGCCACCGACATCGACGAACGCGCCATTGCCCATGGCCGCGCCGGGCTCTATAGCCAGGCCATCATCACCGACGTGCCGCCCTCGCGCCTGCGCCAGCACTTTCTCAAGGAAGAAGACCGCTTTCGCATCCGCAAGGAAGTGCGCGAGCGTGTGCTGTTCGCCAAGCACAGCCTGCTCTCCGACCCGCCGTTCTCGCAGATCGACCTGATCACCTGCCGCAACCTGTTGATCTACCTCGACCGCGAGGTGCAGCGCGAGATCCTGCAGATGTTCCACTTCGCCCTGCGTCCCGGCGGCTACCTGTTCCTCGGCTCGTCGGAGTCGGCCGATGCCTGCTCGGAGCTGTTCGTGGCCGTCGACAAGCGCAACCGCATCTTCCGCGCCAAGACCGGCACCGCTACCAGCCGTCGCACCCCGACCATGCCCCGCGGCGGCTACGTGCGCAGCCACCCGACACTCGCCAAGCCGCCCCAGGTGCAAGCGCCGCGCAAACTGTCGGTGGCCGACATCCATCAGCGCGCCATCGAGCTGTCCGCGCCGCCCAGCCTGATCGTCGACGCCAATGCCGACGTCCTGCACATGTCCGACAGTGTCGGCCGCTACATGCGCCTGGTCGGCGGCGAGCTCAGCCGCAACCTGCTGACCTTGATCAACCCTGACTTGCGCCTGGAAGCCCGCACCACGCTATTCCAGGCCCACCAGTCCAGTGCCCCGGTGCGTTCGCGCCAGGTGGTGCTGGTGCGCGAAGGCCGGCATTTCCAGGTCGAGCTGCTGGCCAGCCCGTACAAGGATAACGAGGTCGACGGCGAGTTCATGCTGGTGGTGTTCGAGGAAATCGAGCTGGACCCCACCCAGCAAGGTGAACTCAACAGCATCACCACCGACAACCAGGTGCTCTCCAACCTCGAGCGCGAACTGCAGCGCACCAAGCTGCACCTGCAAGACACCATCGAGCAGGGCGAAGTCTCCAGTGAAGAGCTCAAAGCCTCCAACGAAGAAATGCAGGCCATCAACGAAGAACTGCGCTCGGCCACCGAAGAGCTGGAAACCAGCAAGGAAGAGCTGCAGTCCATCAACGAAGAGCTGCTGACGGTCAACTACGAGTTGAAGACCAAGGTCGAAGAAACCGACAAGATCAACGACTACCTGACCAACCTGATCGCCTCCACCGACATCGCCACGGTGTTCGTCGACCGCAGCATGCGCATCAAGTGGTTCACCCCGCGCGCCACCGACATTTTCAGCATGCTGCCGGTCGACACCGGCCGCTCGCTGCTGGACATCACCCACCGCCTGCACTACGACGATCTGCCCGGCGACGCCGCCAGCGTGTTCGAAACCCTTAACGTGATCGAACACGAGGTCAGCAGCACCGATAACCGCTGGTACATCGTGCGGCTGCTGCCGTACCGCTCCAGCGAAGACCATATCGATGGCACGGTGCTCACTTTCATCGACATCACCCAGCGCCGCCTGGCCGAAGATGAGCTGCGCCACAACGAAGAACGCACGCGCCTGTCGCTGAACGACCGCTCCACCAGTCTCAAGGACGAGTTCTTCGCGGTCATGTCCCACGAGCTCAAGCACCCGCTGAACCTGATCCAGCTCAACGCCGACCTGCTACGCCGGCTGCCGGAAATCAACAAGCCGGGCCTGGCCGGCAAGGCATTGGAGACCATTCGCGACGCGGTCAACAGCCAGGCGCGGATCATCGACGACCTGCTCGACGAGGCCCGGGTGCGCACCGGCAAGCTCAAGCTGGTGCGTGGCCCCATCGACCTGGCCACGGTGCTGCGCGGCATCCACAACGTGGTGGCGCTGGACAGCCAGGGCTGCGTAGTCGACCTGCAATTACCGGCTGCCGGTGAAGGGCCTTTGATCATCGATGCCGACCCCACGCGCCTCGAGCAGGTGCTGTGGAACCTGGTCAACAACGCGCTGAAGTTCACCCCGGCGCCGGGCACGGTGCGCATCGTCGCCGACCTCGACCAGGGCATGGCGCGGGTGCGGGTGATCGACAGTGGCGTGGGCCTGGCCGCGGAGCACCGGGAGAAGGTGTTCGACCTGTTCGGCCAGGCCGGCAACGGCCACGGCACCTACCAGCGCGAGGGCCTGGGCATTGGTCTGTCGCTGGTGCGGCAACTGACCGAGGCCCATGGCGGGCGCGTGGAAGTGGCGTCCGACGGCATCGGCCGCGGCTGCACCTTCACCCTGTGGCTGCCATTGAGCCAGCAGGACCGCGGCCATGTCATCGTCGAACCGAAGGACCAGGTCGGGCGCCTCAAGGGCCTGACCATCCTGCTGGTGGACGACGCGCCGGAAGTGCTGGAGACCCTGCAGATGCTGCTGGAAATGGAAGAGGCCCAGGTAACGGCCTTCAGCGACCCGCTGCTGGCACTGGCGGCAGCCAGCCGGCAGTTGTTCGATTTGATCGTTTCGGATATCGGCATGCCGAAGATGAACGGCCACGAATTGATGAAGGCTCTGCGCATGCTGCCCAACACCGAGCGCACGCCGAGCCTGGCGCTGACCGGCTACGGTGCCCAGGACGATGTGCAGAAAGCCCGCAGCGCCGGCTTTACCCGGCACCTGGGTAAGCCCGTGGCCTATGACGAGCTGATCGATACGCTCGAGGCCATCCGGCCGCATTCAACCCACTGAAGCCTCGCCAAGCTCGAGGTGCCGCCCGCGAGCTTTTTCCTTCCGACAGTGACCCGGTTCACGATCTCGTTCATTACGGGTCGCCGAAAACTGGACGTTCGTCGGAAACCCGCCAAACTTCATTCATATACGGCCCAATGGAACCGATACCTCTACTGTCAGTGAAGTGACGCTTTCCGCGATTTCGCCCCACTCAGCCCAAGGTACCGATGAGTAAAGGACTCGACGCCCCGCCCGCGCCTGGCGCTTCATTGCGCCGCCGCTATGGCCTGTTGTTGCTACCCGCTTGCGTGTTGCTGATCGGCGTCGCGCTGTCGGTGTTCGTCGGTCAACTGGACCTACAGCATCGCCACAACGAAGAACGCGCCGACGTGCGCCTGCGCCTCAGCCTGCTGAGCGCCCAGGCGCAGACCCAGGTGCGCAATACCTTCAGCCAGACCGAAGGCATCACCCAACTGCTGAGTGTGGACGGCAGCATCAGCGCCGAGCATTTCCACGGCATCGTCGACCAGGCGAAAGCCGCTGTGCCCGCCCTACGCCACGTGGTGTTGGCGCCCGACGACACCATCTCCGGCGTCTGGCCCATGCCAGGCAACGAGGTATTGATTGGCCGCGACTACCGCACCCTGCCCGATCAATACCCGCTGATCCACCTCGCCCGCTCGCTGGGCATCCCGATTCTCGCCGGCCCGATCGACCTGGTCCAGGGTGGCCGCGGGCTGGTCTATCGGCGGCCGGTGTTCCGCTTGCCTTCGGGGTTTACCACCCAGTACTGGGGCATGGTCTCTGTGGTGGTGGACGTCGACGCCCTGATTCGCAGCACCGGCATCAACGCCGAGGGGCCACTGGTGCTGGCCCTGCGTGACCGCCTGGGCAAACCGGTCTGGGGCGAGCCGCAGGCCTTTGCCGACGACCCGGTGCTGACCGGCATCGAGATTCCCGGCGGGCGCTGGGAGTTGGCCGGCGTGCCACGCGCCGGTTGGTCCGACTTCAACCTGCTGGACTCCAGCGTGTTCGCCCTCAGCCTGCTGGCCTCGGCGATCTTCAGCGTGTTCGCCCTGCAGATGGGCCGCAGCCATGCGCTGGTGGCGCGCCGCAACGACGAACTCAACAGCGAGGTGCATGAGCGCACCCTGGCCGAGCAGCGCCTGGAGCAATTGGCGCATTTCGACGCCGTCACCGGCCTGGCCAACCGCGTGCTGTTCCGCCAGCGCCTGGTGGACGCGCTCGATGACGTCAGCTACCGGGGTCGCAGCCTGGGGGTGATGATCCTCGACATCGACGGCTTCAAGATCATCAACGATACCATGGGGCACGCCACCGGCGACCTGCTGCTGCGCCAGGCCACCCGGCGCTTTCTCGACAACGTCGCGGCCGGCGACTCGGTAGCGCGCCTGGGGGGTGACGAATTCGGTTTCATCCTCCACGACCTCGAGCACCCCGAGGACGCCGTGCACATGGTGCGCGACCTGCTGCGTTCGCTGACCTTGCCGTTCGACCTCAATGGCAACATGGCCCAGGTGACCGCCAGCATCGGCGTGGCCATCAGCCCGCTGGACGGCGACAGCGCCGAGAACCTACTGCGCCATGCCGACACCGCCATGTACAGCGCCAAGGAGGCCGGGCGCAACGACTTCCGCTTCTATCAGGCGGCCATGACTGAGCAGATCCAGCGCCGGGTCGACATGGAGCACGCCCTGCGCCGCGCCCTGATCAATGGCGAATTCGAAGTGTGGTACCAGCCCAAGCTGGACCTCGCCAGCGGTCGCCTTGAGGGCGCCGAGGCCCTGCTGCGCTGGCGCGACCCGCACCATGGCCTGGTGATGCCGGCGGATTTCATCCCCTTGGCCGAACGCACCGGGCTGATCATTGCGATCGGCGAATGGGTGCTCGACCAGGCCTGCCAGCATATTCGCCAATGGCGTGCCCAAGGCTGCTTTACCGCCAAGGTGGCGATCAACGTCGCGGCGCCGCAGATAGAACGCGGCGATTTCGTCGCCACGGTGCGTCAGGCGTTGCAGCGTCACGGCCTGCCCGGCGAGGCACTGGAGGTGGAAGTCACCGAAAGCCTGCTGCTGGAAAGCCATGAAGCCGCCAGTGGCGTGCTGCGCCAGTTGCAGGCCATGGGCGTGACCACCGCCATCGACGATTTCGGCACGGGCTATTCGTCGCTGGCATACCTCAAGAGGCTGCCGATCGACCACCTCAAGGTCGACCGCGCGTTCATCCGCGACCTGCCCGGCGATCAGGATTTCGTCGCCATCGTGCAGGCGATCATCGCCCTCAAGCGCGCAATGAATTTCCGCATGACCGCCGAGGGGATCGAGACCAAGGCGCAGTACGACTTCCTGCGCGAAGCCGGCTGCGATGCGGGCCAGGGCTACTACATCAGCGAGCCGGTGCCGGCCCCGGAGTTCGCCGCGTGGTTGCGGCGCCACAGCGTATGTTTGATGGTCTGACGCACAAAAACGCCGCCTCAAGGGCGGCGTCTTTTTGACCTGGTGGACTCAGTGGCTGTCGATGAAATCGCCCAGCAGGTCGTCGCGCAGGGCGATGAAGGCCGCACTGCTGCGTGCTCGCGGCCGCGGCAGATCGATGTCCAATACCCGGCGGATACGCCCGGGATCTGGCTGCATGACCACCACGCGGTCACCGAGAAACACCGCTTCATCAACGTCGTGGGTGACCAGGATCATGGTGATGCGCTCCTGCTCCCAGATGCGCTGCAGCTCGTTCTGCAGGCGTGTGCGGGTGAGTGCGTCGAGTGCGCCGAAGGGTTCGTCCAACAACAGCACGCTGGGCCGGTTGACCAGGCCACGGGCGATGGCCACGCGCTGGGCCATACCGCCGGAGAGTTGCCGCGGGTAGGCCTGGGCGAACGATTCCAGCCCCACCAAAGCGATATGCGCGCGCACCGCGTCATGCTTTTGCGCGGCGGTGAGTGGCGCGTTCTTGAGGCCCACGGCGACGTTCTGTTCGACCGTGAGCCAGGGAAACAGGCGGTGGTCCTGGAACACGATGCCACGTTCCAGGCCGGTGCCGCTGATAGCCCTGCCATCGAGCAGGATACGGCCCTGGTAGTCGCCATCCAGGCCGAGAATCAGGCGCAGCAGCGTGGACTTGCCGCAGCCGCTGGCGCCGACGATGCTGACGAATTCGCCGGGGGCGATGTCCAGGTCGATATTGTCCAGCACCTGCAGGCCACGGGCTTGCCCGGGCTGGGGCAGGTATTGCTTGCTCAGGTGTTGCAGGGACAGGCCGTTGCTGGGCATCAGGTATTCCTCGGTGTTGGTTAAAAAGCTCGCAGGCTTCGGTCGTGCGCGACCCCGGCAGCTCCTACCCCGATCGCATTCCACCGCAAAATTGGCGTTGTGAACGCGGGCGGGGTTCGCCGGGCGGCGATCGGCTTGCCTGCGAGCGCTTGAGCTTCAATCGACGATGCCGAAGCGGCGTTGTAAGTGTTTTTCACCCATTCGGGCCAAGGCATTGAGCCCCCAACCTACAGCGCCGATCACGATCATCCCGAACAGCACCAGGTCCATGCGGAAATGCTCGCTGCCGTCGATCAAGGTGTTGCCGATCCCCTCCCCCGACACCAGCAGGTATTCGGCGCCGATGGTCGCCAGCCAGGCATACACCAGCGCCAGGTACACGCCGGTAAAGATCGAGGGCAACGCCGCGGGTAGCAGCACCGTGGCGATGGTCTGCCAGCGGCTGAAGCCATACACCCGCGCCACCTCGCGCAAGCCCGGCGGCACAGTGCGCAGGCCGTCGCAGGTATTGACCACCACGGGCACCAATGCTGCCAGCGAGAGAAACACCACCTTGGCCACGTCGCCAAGGCCGAACCACACTGAGATCAGCGGAATCCAGGCGAACAACGAGACTTGCTTGAAGGTGTTGAAACTGGGCCCCACCAGCCGCTCGAACAGCGGCGACAAACCCAACACGCAACCGAGCAGCAAGCCCAGCGCGGTGCCGATGAAGAAACCCGCCAGATCTCGCGCCAGGCTGGAACCCAGCGCGCGCCAGAACGGCAGTCCACTGAGTTGCTGCACCGCGGTGTGCCACACCTGCCTGGGCGATACCAGCAAGCCGGATTGGCTCCAGCCCTGGTTCGTGGCCAGCCACCACAGGGCGACGGCCGCTACCGGCAGCACCCAGCCGCGATAGCGGTCCAGCTGGAAGGCGCTCATGGCAAGCGCTCCAGGCGCCGTTGCAGGGCATCGAAGCTGCGGTCGATCAGCCAGCCCAGCGCCCCCACTATCACCACCGCGGCCATCACCAGGTCGAGCTGGAACAGCTGCCGGCCGTAGACGATGAGGTAGCCCAGGCCTTCGCTGGACGCCACCAGTTCGACCACCACCAGCGACAGCCAGGCCTTGGTGAAGCCCAGGCGCAGGCCGGTGAACAGGGTCGGCAGCGCTGCCGGCAACACCACTTGGGTGATGCGCTGCCGTGGACTGAAGCCATAGACCCTGGCCACTTCCAACAGGGCGGGAGGCGCCTGGCGGAATGCCTGCAAGGTGCACAGGGTCACGGGGACCAGCGCGGCATGGGCGATGAGCGCGTACTTGAGCGGTTCGCCGATGCCGAACAGCAGCAAGGCAAAGGGCAGCCAGCCCAACACGGGAATCTGCACCAGCGCGTTGAAGGTTGGCAGCAGATAGGCCTCGACCTGCTTCGACAGCCCCATGGCCGTGCCTAGCGCCGCGCCCAGCCCGGCACCGAGGGCGAAGCCCAGCAGCACGCGCTGCAGGCTGGCGCTGGTGTTGAGCCACAGGTCGCCGCTGGTGGCCAGGTCGTGGAGGGTCTGGTAGACGTAGGCCGGTGGTGGCAGCACCTGGGCCGACAGCCAACCCCGTTGCGCGCCCAGGGCCCAGAGGCCGAGCAGGGTCAGGGGTAGCAGCCAGGGCAAGGCGATGTGGCGCAAGAGCGCGTAGCGCTTGGCGTATTTGAGCTTGCCGGTGGCGAGCGCGGCTGGCTGCGCGGCGCTCGACAGCCGTTGGCGGGGGCGTGCCAGCAGCGGCACGGGTTCAGCGTGGCGATAGCTGCCCATGGTTCACTCCTTGGCGGTGCCCTGGCCGCTGGCTGGGCGGCTGGCCTGGGCGATACTGGCGCCCTGGCCTGGCGCGTCGGTCGTGGCCACCGCCGCCTGCTTGCCATCGGCGGCGTAGGCGGTCCAGTACGTGGCCAACCCTTGAGTTTGCAGAGCGTGGTCGAGGTAGTGGGTATCGAACCAGCCGTCGATACTCACGGGCCGGCGAATCAGCTTTTCGTCCAGCGCTTGCTGGGCCACCAAGGCATAGCGGCCCCGCACGAAATCATCGACCAGCGGCGAAGCGACGTCACGCAGCGCCACATTGTTGAAGTCGGCCTGGAACGAGGTCAGCGGCTCGCCGGTCTTGGCCCATTCGTTGAAAACCGCGGCGCGGTTGGCGTCGTCGGATATCCACTTCGCGGCCTGTACCAGGGTATCCACGACTTTTTGCGTTTGTTGCGGATGCTCCTTCTCATAATCGCTGCGCACCACCAGGGCGGTCTGCCGGGTGAAGCGCGCGTCGTTGTCCGGGTTGTCGTAAATCAGGTCGACCAGGCCTTGGTCGCGCAGCTTGAACAGCTCGCGGCCGCCGAAGCCGGCGTCCACGCCCTTGGAGGCCAACGCCGCCAGGGTGCTGCCAGTGTCCAGGTTGATCACCTTGAGGTCGCGCTCGGTCAAGCCGTGGGCAGCGAGCAGGTTGATCGCCACCAGTTGGTTGTTGGTGCCGCGAAACAGTGCCACCTTCTTGCCCTTGAGGTCTTCGAGGGTCTTGATGTCCGAGCCCTTGGGGACCGCCAGGTAGAGCTTGGAGCGTACCCCTACCGGCGCCAGCAGTTTGGTGTCCAGGCCATTGGCGCGAGCCACCACCTGGGGCACGTCGCCCTCGTAGGCAAAGTCGAGCTGGCGATTGGACAAGGCCTCGTTGATGGCCGGGCCGGCCCCCTTGAAGAAGAACCATTGCACCTCGGTATCCGTGCCGGCGAAGGCCTTTTCCAGCAATTGCTGGTTGCGCAGGATGCTCATGGATGAGCCACTGAAGGTCAGCGGGTCGCCGCCCCCGGCCTGAGCCACGCCAATGCGCAGAACCTCGGCCTCGGCCTGCCCGCACAATAGCCCAACGGCCAGGGCCAGCAGGCGCAAGCGCCCGGTATGTCGTCGTTTGCCGTTTTCAATGGAGGTACGCTTGGGTGCTGGCATGGTCAGGCTCCGTGCACGGGTTTTAAGGGGGCCTTCAGGCCGCCAGGTGCTTCTTGTCGGCTTCGGTTTTCGGCGAGCGGGTTTGCGCGGTGGGCTTGAGCGCCTGGCTGGGGCGGCCGTCGACGCCGACCGGGATGTCGCCATCGATGGTGGTACGGCGCACGATACGTTGCGCGTCGCCGTAGTCGTTGACGGCGATGTGCTGGGTGGCGCGGTTGTCCCAGATCACCACATCACCGGTCTGCCAGCGCCAGCGCACGGTATTGTCGAGATGGGTAATGCGTTGGTGAAACAGTTGCAGCAGGTATTTGGAATCTTCGCGGCTTATACCCTGTATCTGTTTGACGAAGTGCCCGAGAATCAGACTTCTTTCGCCAGTTTCCGGATGCACTCGCACTAGAGGATGTTCAGTTTCATACACTTCGGCGGAGAACTCTTCACGATAACGCTTGGCCTCTGCTTCATCGGTGTTACGGGGAACGGCATAATCATAAATATTGGTATGTATGGCGCGCAGGCTGTCGGCCAGGGTTTTAAGCGGCGTCGGCAGTTCGGCATACGCGGCTGCTGTATTGGCCCATACCGTATCGCCGCCGTAGGGTGGAATCACCACGCCGCGAAGGATCGACACCTTCGGATAGTTGGCCACGAAGGTCACGTCGGTGTGCCAGGAGTTGGCCCGGGTTTCCTTGGCATCCATGTGCAGGATCGCCGTGCTCTGCGGCAGCGAGCGGACGGTGGGATGCGGAACCTGCTCGCCGAAACGGCGGGAAAAGGCTTCGTGCTGGGCGTCGTCCAGGTGCTGGTCGCGAAAGAACAGTACCTTGTATTCCAGCAAGGCGTTATTGATGGTTTGGAAATCAGTATCGGACAGTTCGCTGCCCAGATGCACACCAGTTATAGCAGCGCCAATTTTACCAGCCACGGGATTGATCTGTATCGCCACGGTGAAACTCCTGTCTCGGGGTTTGTTGTGGGAGCGATCATAAAGACATAAAAGCGAAGTTGGCTAATCACCGATTTGCATAACCATAGAGCGCTGCTCAGCGGCTGCAAATTAATGACTAATTATAAGGATATAACCAGCGCCACGGCGTTGCGCCGGTGGCACTGGTGAACGGACGATTACAGGCAAGTCGCCGCGGCGGCGATCATCTGCTGCTGGGTGGGGGTTTCACGGTAGGCGTAGACGTCGACCTTGGCACCGCTGCCAGCGGCGCTGACATCGGCCAGGTATTCGTTGTCGCGGGTGTACACGGTCAGGCCGCCGGCCGGGTTGGGCTGGGTGTAGGCCGCCAGTTCTGCGCCCACCAGGGCGGGTGTCTGCCAGGACACGGCGATGCACTGGGCAACGTCCGCCGCCGGGCGCTTGCCGCTGAACGTGGCGACCGCGCCGCGCTCGCGCACCGAACTCATGGAGTGCAAGGCGCAGCCGCCCAATGTGGCCAGCGCCAGTGCCGCCGCCATTGCCTGTGTCAGAACCCGCATGCTGAAAATCCTTGCTCGCTGAAAAGGAGCCGATTCTAAGCCAGATCGCCAGCGGCCAACAGCCGCGCACGCACGCGCCCGACGATCTCGCTGCGCTGGGCGTGGCTGGCGGCGGCGTTCTGCCGAGCCTGGGCCAGTACGGCGGCCGGCGCGGTGTCGGGGCTGCCGGCGTTGAAGGGCGGAGCCGGTGCGTATTCCAGGCCCAGTTGCAGCAGTTGGGCACGTTGCTCGCCGACCAGCTCCGCGGCCAGTACCAGGCCGAAATCGATACCCGCGGTGACGCCGCCACCGGTCAGCAGGTTGCCGTCGCGCACCACGCGCTCCTGCACCGGAATCGCGCCGAGGGGCGCCAGCAGGTCGTGGTAGGCCCAGTGGGTGGTGGCGCGCCGGCCTTTCAGCAGCCCGGCGGCGCCCAGCACCAGCGCACCGGTGCACACGGAGGTCAGGTAGCGCACCTGTGCGGCCTGTTCGCGCAGGAAGGTCAGGGTCTGTGGGTCTTCCATCAGCGCGCCGACACCGGACCCGCCCGGCACGCAGAGGATGTCCAGCGGCGGGCATTCGCCCATCAGGGTGTCGGGTTGCAGCACCAGGCCGCTGCTCGACTTCAAGGGCTGCAGGTCTTTCCAGATCAGGTGCACGCTGACGTCCTGGAGCGAGGCCAACACGTCGTAGGGGCCGGTAAGGTCCAGTTGCTGGAGGTTGGGAAACAGCAGAAAACCGATGCGGATACTCATGGCGTGGCTCCTTGGAGAAACGAGTGGACGCCATCAATCTAGCGCCTTAGGCTCTGGCGGGTTCGCCAACCTGCCCTCGGATCACGCCAAATGCCCGCCCATGCCCCGCGTGTCATCGACATTCTCTCCTTTCCCAATGCCCAGGTGCTGGACGTGACTGGCCCCTTGCAGGTGTTTGCCTCGGCCAATGAACTGGCGCGGCAGCGGGGGCAGGCCTTGCCTTATCAGGTTCAGGTGGTCGCCGCGCAGCGCGAACCGGTGGTCACTTCCAGCGGCCTGGCGTTGGTGGCGATGCCCTTGCCCGCGGCCGATGTGCCTTGCGACACGCTGATTGCCGCGGGCGGCTGGGGTGTCTACGAAGCGGCGTCTTCCATTGACCTGGTGAGCTGGGTGCGTGAGCGGGCTGGCCATTGCCGGCGCCTGGCGTCGGTGTGCACCGGCGCCTTCCTGCTGGCAGCCGCTGGCGTGCTCGACGGCCGCCGCGTGGCCACGCACTGGACCCGCTGCGAGCAGCTGGCGCGCACCTACCCGGCGCTGCGCGTGGAGGCCGATCCGATCTTCATCCAGGACGGGCCGGTGTGGACCTCCGCCGGTGTCACCGCGGGCATCGACCTGGCGTTAGCGCTGGTGGAAGGCGACCTGGGCCGTGGCGTGGCGCTGGAAGTGGCGCGGCACCTGGTGGTCTTCCTCAAGCGCCCGGGGGGCCAGGCGCAGTTCAGCAACACCCTGGCCCTGCAGCGCGACGATAGCCGCTTCGGCGAGTTGCACAGCTGGATTGCCGAGCACCTGGCCCACGACTTGTCCATCGGCCAGCTGGCGGCGCAAGTGGGCATGAGCGAGCGCAGCTTCGTGCGCCACTACCGCAGCGAAACCGGGCAGACGCCCGCGCGGGCCATCGAGGCGCTGCGGGTCGAAGCGGCGCGGCGGTTGCTGGGGGAAAGCAGCCTGGCGATCAAGCGGGTGGCCAGCCAATGCGGGTTCGGCAGCGAGGAGACGTTGCGCAGGGCGTTTGTGCGGGGGGTGGGGGTTACGCCGATGGAATATCGTCAGCGGTTTGCCGTGGGGGCTGGCTTTGATGAGGTGTGCGGGCCCTTAACGGCAAAAATGTAAAATACTGTATACCCATACAGATAACGCTTGCCTGCCAGCGGGCTTTTGCCCATTCTGTGTGCACTCTTTCCTGCTGACAGCGGCTGAACATGCGGCTCTTCCTCTGCGAAAAACCCTCACAGGCCAAGGACATCGCCAAGGTCCTCGGTGCCACCCGGCGCGGCGACGGTTGCTGGCTGGGCAATGCCGTGACCGTGACCTGGTGCATCGGCCATTTGCTGGAGACGGCACCGCCGGATGCCTATGACCCCCGCTACAAGCGCTGGGTGCTGGCCGATCTGCCGATCGTGCCGGCGCAGTGGAAAATGCAGGTGAAGAAGAACACCGCCAGCCAGTACAAGGCGGTCAAGCGCTTGCTGGGCGAGGCGCGGGAGCTGGTGATCGCCACCGACGCCGACCGCGAAGGAGAAATGATCGCCCGCGAGCTGGTGGAGCATTGCCGCTATCGCGGCCCCATTCAGCGGCTGTGGTTGTCGGCGCTGGACGACGCCTCGATCCGCAAGGCCTTGGGCGCCCTCAAGCCCGGCGCGGAGACCTTCAACCTCTACCACTCGGCGCTGGGCCGCTCGCGGGCCGACTGGTTGATCGGCATGAACATGAGCCGCCTGTTCACCCTGCTTGGCCGCCAATCCGGCTACCAGGGCGTACTGCCGGTAGGCCGGGTGCAAACGCCGACCTTGCGCCTGGTGGTGGACCGCGATCGCAGCATCGCCGATTTCGTGCCGGTGCCCTATTGGGCCATCGACGTGCAGCTGCGCGCCGCGGGCAGCCTGTTCACCGCCCAGTGGCTGGGCCCCGACGATGCCTGTGACGACCAGGGCCGCTGCCTGCGCCAGGAGCTTGCCCGCGCCGCCGCCGCGGCCATGGTCGCGGCGGGCCAGGCGACCGTGACCAAGCGCCGTACCGAACGCCTGCGCGAAGCGGCGCCGCTGCCTTTCGACCTCGGCACCCTGCAGGAGATCTGCTCGAAGAAGCTCGGCCTCGGCGCCCAGGAAACCCTCGACGTGGCCCAGGCGTTGTACGAAACCTACAAGGTGGTCACCTACCCGCGCAGCGACTGCGGCTACCTGCCCGTGAGCCAGCACAGCGAAGCGGTGGCGATCGTCGCGCAACTGGGCCGCGCCGACCCGGGCTTGGGTGACCTTATGGGCCACCTCGACACCACGCGCCGCTCGCGGGCCTGGAACGATGCCAAGGTCGGCGCCCACCACGGCATCATCCCCACCGCCGCCAAGGTCGATCTCGGCCGGTTGCCGAGCAAGCACCGCGCGGTCTACACCTTGATTCGTGCGCGCTACCTTGCGCAGTTCCTGCCCAACCACGAATACGACCGCACTCAGGTGGAGTTCGACTGCGGCGGCCAGCCGTTGCGTGCGGTGGGCAAGGTGATCGTCGAGCCGGGCTGGCGGCGGGCAATGCCCGAAGCCGTCGCCGCAGCTGCGAAGGGCCGGGAGGCAGCCCCCGTGCAGACCCTCCCGACGCTGAGCGAAGGCCAGGCCTGCGACGTCGCCAAGGTGATCCCCAAGGACCTCTGGACCCAACCGCCCAAGCCCTTCACCGAAGGCGACCTGATCAAGGCGATGAAAAACGTCGCCAAACTGGTCGACGACCCGCGCCTGAAGCAGAAGCTCAAGGACACCACCGGCATCGGCACCGAAGCTACCCGCGCAGGCATCATCCAGGGCCTGCTCGACCGCGGCTACCTGGTCAAGAACGGCAAGGCGCTGGCCGCCACCCCGGCGGCCTTCAGCCTGATCGACGCGGTGCCCCGGGCCATTGCCGACCCCGGCACCACGGCGATCTGGGAGCAGGCCTTGGACATGGTGCAAAGCGGCGAGATGAGCCTGGAAGAGTTCGTCACCCGCCAGTCGGCCTGGATGAGCAAGCATGTCGAGCGTTGCCAAGGCATGCGCATGAACATCACCGCCGCGCCGGCCGGGGTGAAGCCGCCGTGGAAGAAGAAGCGCAAGGCCGCGGGCACGGCGAAACGCCCGCCGCGCAAAACCGCGAAGGCGTGAAACGCAGAGTCTTCATTCCTGAAGATGGACCTCGGCCGAACGCACGAGGTCAAAACTTGGCAAAGCGCACTCGGTTGTCGAACATGTGTTGTTGAATCATGAAGAGGTATGACAACATACAACGGCGTCATAATAATCATAACAGGATGCCCTTCATGCCCCGCCTTTCCCCTCTCCTTTCACCACTGGTACTCGCCATGGCCCTGACTTCCGGCGCGGTGCACGCCCGCACCTTCGTCTATGTATCCAACGCCGCCGACGGCACGCTGTCGACCTTCCGCATGTCGGAGCAGACCGGCGAACTCACACCTGTACAAACGGTGCAGAGCGGCAAGAACGTGATGCCCATGGCGGTCAGCCCCGACCGCAGGCACCTTTACGCTGCCGTGCGCTCCACGCCGTACAACGTGCAGAGCTTTTCCATCGATACCCAGGATGGCCATCTTAGCCTGCTGGCGACCACCCCCGTGGAAGAGTCACTGGCCTATATCTCGCTGGACAATACCGGCAAGTCGCTGTTCGGGTCGTCGTACGACAACGACGTGATGACGGTCAATCCGGTGCACAACGGCGTGGTCGCCGGCCCGGCCCAAAGCTTCAAGACCGAGCAACATGCCCACTCGGTGCGCATCGACCACAGCAACCAGTTCATCTACGTGGCCAACCTCGGCGGCCAGGCGGTGTACCAGTACCACTACGACGCAGCCAGTGGCAAAGTGACCGCCAACGATCCGCCCAAGGTGGCCGCACCGCAGGGCATCGGCCCGCGGCACACCGAGTTCTCGCCAGACAACCGCTTCCTCTACGTGCTTGGGGAGCTCCACGACAGCGTCATCACCTATGCCATCGACGCCAAGAGCGGCCAGTTGCACCAGGTGGCGGTCACCTCTGGCCTGCCCGCTGATACGTCCCTGAGCGCAGGTGCCCCGCGCGGCCCCGACCGGGTCAAGACCCCGGGCATGCAGCCACACGCCGACAACAGCAACGACATCTGGGCCGCCGATATTCATATCACCCCGGATGGCCAATACCTGTACACCTCCGAGCGCACGTCCAGCGTGCTGTCGCTGTTCAAGGTCAACAAGGCCAACGGCGCGCTCACCTTCGTCAAGACTATCGCTACGGAGAAGCAACCGCGCGGCTTCGCCATCACCCCGGACAGCAAGTTCCTGGTGTGCAGCGGCGAGAAGTCGACCCAGGTGTCGGTCTTCGCGATCGACTCACACACTGGCGATCTTTCGCGTAAATCCCAGGCGCCGGTCGGTAACGGCGCCAACTGGGTGGCCATCGTCAAGCGCTAGGTCCCTCCCCAACCGCGCCGCCCCTTGGCAAGCGGCGCGGTCACATCGGTCGCCTACACGACATTTCCGCCAAAATGTAGTGACTATTTATTTTCACTACAAAAACAGTTGACGCCTTTCCAACGCCCTTGCATGATGAGGCCGTCTCCCTGATCGGGAGCACTGGCAAGGGTGTTGTGAATGGGCCCGGCAAGCCGCCGAGTCCTATACGTGTGATACGTACTGCCCACAAGGCAGCGTGATGAAGCTGACCAGCATGTGCGTCCGGCGAAGGCCGCGAAGCGCTGGCGAGATGTTCTCATACTGCATGTGGCAGGTGCCCAGGCCCCGCCCCGCACGTGTTGGACCTCTCCCTCCGTTCGCCCCCAGCTTGCATGTAGCGCCACTTCATCGACACTACCTCCATTCCCCTGCCTACCCGCACAGGCCGTAACAGTCCCGTGCTGCGCCGATCAACTGGCCAATTGGGTTCCATGTTTGAGCTCACCAACAGACAGATCAATATGTGGTCAAAAGGGGTTACACAATGAACTTGAACCATGAGCCAACCGTTGAACAGTTGGCACAACTCATCGCCCAACAGCGCGATACCGCCGACTGCCATATCCTCTGGGTATGCGACTCGGGCAACGTGCACATCGACCGCCTGGCCGACCATCCCGGCGAAAGCGAGTTCGAGCAGACCAAGCCCAACATGCGTGCGCGCCTGAAGATGTACCGCCGCGGCCAGGGCTACCTCGGCAAGAAAGCCGCCGCCGATACCGAGTACGTCGGCCGCGTACTGCAGACGCTCGAAGGCGTCTGGGGCCAGGTCAAGGAAGTGAAGGTGGTTGACCGCTACTGCTGAGTGCTTCCAAGCGATTACCTCGATCCCCTGCCATTGATATGGCAGGGGATTTTTTTTGATTCACAGTCCCCATCGGGCCACGTCGAATTTGGCGAAACAATCTGAAACCACTAAGCAATCAAACCACTGCCAATCGTCGCCCCAATCGTTGAGGCTTCGCACTCGCCCTCGACAAACTACGCCAATGGCGTACCACCCCTAAGATCTTCATCGAATTTATAGAAACACGGAGATAACCATGACCACATTGTTCGACGAATTGATGGAAAGCGTCCAAGAGATGGATGAAATTCGCCGGGGTGTACGCCCCGCATCTCGCACCTTTGTGGTCAACGCACTGTCGGTCAAGGAAATCCGCAAGACCACCGGGCTTTCGCAAGTGAACTTCGCGCGCATGATCGACGTGCAATTGGCGACCCTTCGCAATTGGGAGCAAGGCCGGCGTGAACCCACTGGTCCCGCCAAGGCGCTGCTGCGCGCTATTCACAATGACCCAGTGCACGTGATTGGCGCCCTCAGCGCGCCTTAGCTGTCCAGGCTGAACTAACGATTTCCGACCGGCCAAAACTGAAACCGGTACCAATCTCTGAAGCCGCGTCCGCAGTCAGCAACTCGACGAACGGTTACCCTGCGGCGTATCCCTTACGCCAGACATTTCGCTTGCCTGCCTGGTACCTTTCCGGCAGCTCCAACCGCGCCCCCGCAGTTGACGAAAACCACGCATCAACTAGCTTCTACGTTGTCCGGACAACCGGATGACAGCACCTCCCTGCTGCCACATCACAACAACAAGATCGGAGACCCTACCCATGGGCGCTATCGAAATCAGTCCGCAACGCTACCGCGCCAGCTATGGCCGCTTTTTCGAAGAATTTGTGGTGGGTGATGTCTATGAGCATCGCCCTGGCCGCACCCTGACCGAAGCCGACAACATCCACTTCTCGCTGCTGACCATGAACTTCCACCCCATGCACTGCGACGCCGCCTATGCCGCCAAGAGCGAGTTCGGCCAGTTGCTGGTCAATAGCGGCTTGACGGTCGCCGTGGTGCTGGGCATGACGGTCAACGACGTCAGCGGCAAGGCCATCGCCAACCTCGGCTGGAAAGAGATCAACCTCACCGGCCCGGTATTCTGCGGCGATACGCTTTACGCCGAATCCGAAGTACTGGAAAAACGCGAATCCCGCTCGCGCCCCACGCAAGGCATCGTCACCGTCAAGACCCGCGCCTTCAAACAGGACGGCACCCCGGTGATGGACTTCATCCGCACGGCGCTGATCGCCAAACGCGGCCACGAAAACGGCAACTGACCCCACCCGCTAGCGATACCTCCACCAAAAACAACAACTGGAGAGTGCTGCAATGACTTACGTAAGCTCAGGCGCGCGCCTTGATCGGCTGCCGATGGCGCGCTTTCACTGGAAAATCCTCGGGCTGATCAGCGCCGGGGCCTGCATCGACGCCTACGACGTGTACATCGCCGGCGGCGTCAGCGCGGCAATGTTCAAGGAAGGCTTCTCCACCCTGGCGCAGAACGCGGTGTTCGTCTCGTCCGGGTTCTTCGGCATGGTCATCGGCGCCGCCCTGGCTGGCTGGCTGGGCGACCACCTTGGCCGCCGGGCGTCCTACCAGTTCAACCTGCTGCTGTTCGGGCTGGCGTCGCTGGCGGCATGCTTCGCGCCCAATATCCAGACCCTGATCGGCCTGCGCTTCATCATGGGCATCGGCCTGGGCGCCGAACTGGTGATCGCCGCAGGCACCTTGAGCGAATTCATTCCGCCGCGCTTTCGAGGGCGGTGGATCTCCCTGCTGGCATTGATCGTCAATTCCGGGCTGGTGCTGGCTACCTCCATTGGCTACGTGGTGATTCCTACCCTGGGCTGGCGCTGGATGTTCGCCATTGCCGGCGTCGGCGCGGTGGTCATCTGGGTGCTGCGCCATCGCATGCCGGAATCGCCACGCTGGCTGGAATCCCAAGGCCGCCTGGAAGAGGCCGAGCGCACGGTGTCAGCCATCGAGGCCGAAGTCAGTGCCCAGCATGGCGCCCTGCCAGACTGCCCACGCACGCAGAACCTGGAAACCCCGAAAGCGCCCTTCAGCGCCCTGTTCACCCGCGCCATCCTGCCGCGCACCCTCACCGCGGCGATGACCGCCATCGCCGTCAACGTGGCCGTGTACGGTTTCGTCGCCTGGCTGCCGACCTTCTTCGTCAGCGAAGGGCTGACCGTGGTCAAGTCGCTGGGCTTCACCACCTTGATGTCTTTCGGTGCGCCGGCCGGTGCCCTGCTCGGCCTGGCCATCGCCGACCGCCTCGGGCGGGCGCGGGGGCTGGTGCTGTTCGCGGTGCTGGCGATCGTGCTGGGCATCATCTACCCGAACATGACCAGCGCGGTGGCCATCACCGTCGTGGGCTTTGCCTTGGTGACGTGCATCTACACCATCGTCACCTTCGGCCTGTTCGGCTATGTGCCTGAGCTGTTCCCCACCCACCTGCGCTTGCGCGGCACCGGCACGGCCGGGGTCTGCGGGCGGCTGGCATCCATGGCCACCTCGTACCTGGCGGTCATCCTGTTTGCCCAGTTCGGCCTGATGGGCGTGCTGGCGATGGTCTCCAGCTGCCTGCTGTTGATGGCCCTGGCGATCCTGCTGCTGGGTGTCGACACCAACCAGAGCACCCTCGAAGACATCGCCCCCGGTGCCGGCGGCAAACGCCTGCGCCGCGCGCCCCTGTCCACCGCCAGCGGAGAAAGCCAATGAGCACTGCAACCGCGACCCTGGCTGAACAACTCGCCGCCTTCGCCGCGCGCCTGCGCCCCGAGGACATTCCGGCCGAAGTACGTGCTCGGGCCTGCCACCTGATGCTCGACGCCACCGGCATTGCCTGTGCCTCAACGCGCTACGAATTCGCCCAGCGCACCCTCAGCGCCGCCCGTGAACTGGGCGAAGGCGACAGCGACGTGATCGGCATGACCGCCAAGCTCTCGCTGCGCGATGCCATCCTGCTCAACGGTGTGCTGGTGCACGGCCTGGACTACGACGACACCCACGGCCGCGGCGTGATCCACGCCACCGCCAGCTGCTTTCCGACCGCCCTGGCCGTGGCCGCCAAACTCGACGCCAGCGGCGCCGACCTGCTGTGCGCCTATGTGGTCGGCATGGAGTTGGCCACGCGCATCGCCTCGGTGGCCAAGGGCGGTTTCCACCAGGTGGGCTTCCACCCCACCGGGCTGGTGGGCGCCTTCGCCTGCGCGGTCATCGCCGGCAAGCTCCAGGGCCAGACCGCCGCGCAGCTGGCCATGGCCCAGGGCATCGCCTTGAGCACCGCCAGCGGCAGCCTGGAATTTCTCGAAGACGGCGCCTGGACCAAGCGCATGCACCCCGGCTGGGCCGGGGTCGCCGGGGTGACCGCCGCAACCTTGGCACGCCACGGTTTCATTGGCCCCAACGCCACCTACGAAGGCCGCTTCGGGCTGTTCAACAGCCACTTGGGTGAACGCGCCGCCGCGTGCGACTACAGCCTGGCCACCGCTGGCCTGGGCGAGGTATGGGAAGTCACCCAGGTGGCGGTCAAACCGCTGCCGGCCTGCCACTTCACCCATGCCTGCGCCGATGCCGCCATCCTCCTGCATCGGCAAGGCGTGCCGCTGGACCGCATCCGCAGCATCAGCGCGCTGGTCCCGAAAGAAACCGTGGGCATCGTCTGCGAACCGGTGGCCAGCAAGCGCCGGCCGAAAAACAGCTACGAAGCCCAGTTCAGTATCCCCTACGCCGTGGCCAGCGGCCTACTGCGCGGGCGCTTCGGCCTGGTCGAGCAGGAAGGCGCCGCGCTCACCGAGCCGGCGGTGCTGGCCCTGGCCGACAAGGTCGAGTACGGCGTGGATGCCGCCTCCGGCTTCCCGCGCCATTACTCCGGGGAAGTCATCGTCACCCTCGAAGACGGCCGCGTGCTGCGCCACCGCGAAGCGATCAACCGCGGCAGCGCCGACCGGCCGCTGAGTAACTCCGAGATTGTCGCCAAATTCAGCGAAAACGCCCTCACTACCCAATCGCCGCAGCGGGTCGATGCCCTGCTCGATGCCGTGCTCAACCTCGAACTGCACAGTGCCCGCGCCTGCTCCCGCGCGCTGGCGGCCCGCTCGTGAACCTGCCTGGAAGCCACGCCATGAATGAATACGACGAACAGGAATCCATGATCCTCGATGCCCTCGACCGCTTTCTCGAGGTCGAGGCCAAGCCCTACGTGCACCAGCTGGAAAAGGACGACATCTACCCTGAAGAAATGGTCCAGAAGATGAAAGCCATGGGCTTGTTCGGCTGCATCATCGACCCCGAATACGGCGGCCTGGGCCTGTCCACCGCCACCTACGCGAAAATCGTCGCGCGCATCTCGACCACCTGGATGTCGCTGTCGGGCATCATCAACTCGCACCTGATCATGGCCTCGGCGATCCAGCGCCACGGCACCGAGTGGCAGAAGAACCACTACCTGCCACGCATGGCCACGGGCGAAATGCGCGGCGCCGTGGGCTTCACCGAGCCCGACACCGGCACCGACCTGCAGGCCATTCGCACCACGGCGCGGCGCGAGGGCGAACACTACATCGTCAACGGCGCCAAGACCTGGATCACCAACAGCCTGCACGGCCATGTGGTGGCGCTGTTGGTCAAGACCGACACCACCGCCGAACCGCGGCACAAGGGCATGAGCTGGCTGATCGCAGAAAAGGGCCCGGGCTTCAAGGTCGCACGTAAACTGGAGAAACTCGGCTACCGCGGTATCGATACCTGCGAGCTGGTGTTCGAAGACTTCAAGGTGCCGGTCGATTGCCTGATTGGTGGCGTCGAGGGCGTGGGCCTCAAGCAGGTGCTCTCCGGGCTGGAACTGGGGCGCATCAACGTCGCGGCGCGCGGCGTCGGGGTCGCCATCGCCGCGCTGCAGGAAGCCACCAGCTATTCGCAGACCCGCAAGACCTTCGGCAAGCCGATCTGCGAGCACCAGGCCATCCAGCTCAAACTCGGCGAGATGGCCACCCGCGTCGAAGCCGCGCGCCTGCTGACCGAGTCCGCCGCCAAGGCCTATGACAAGGGCGAACGCTGCGACATGGAAGCTGGCATGGCCAAGTATTTCGCTACCGAGGCGGCCCTGGAGAACGCCATCGAAGCCATGCGCATCCACGGCGGCTATGGCTACTCCAAGGAGTACAACGTCGAGCGCCTGTACCGCGACGCGCCCTTGCTGACCATCGGCGAAGGCACCAACGAGATGCAGCGCATCATCATCGCCCGCCAACTGATCCAGAGGAATCCCGTATGAGCCTGCCTTTAGCCGGAGTACGCATCGTCGCGGTCGAGCAGTACGGTGCTGGCCCGTTCGGCACCCAACACCTGGCCGACCTGGGTGCGGAGGTGATCAAGATCGAAAACCCCCTCGACGGCGGCGATGTCGGCCGCGCCGTGGGCCCTTATTTCTTCGAAGAGGGCGACAGCCACTTCTTCGAGAGCTTCAACCGCAACAAGAAAAGCGTGACCCTCAACCTCAAGGACCCGGCCGACAAGGCCACCTTCATCGAACTGGTGAAAAGCGCCGACGCCCTGTTCGACAACCTGCGTGGCGACCTGCCGGCCAAGCTCGGCCTGACCTACGCCGACCTCGCCCAGTACAACCCGGCGCTGGTGTGCGCGCACCTTTCCGCCTATGGCCGCGAAGGCGAGCGCGCAGCGTGGCCAGGCTACGATTACCTGATGCAGGCCGAGGCCGGCTACTGCTCGATCACCGGTGAGCCCGGCGGCCCGCCGGCACGCTTCGGCATCTCGATCATCGACATGATGACCGGCACCACCGCCGCCCTCGCCCTGCTGGCCGCACTGGTGGGCGCGCGGGCCACGGGCATCGGCCGCGACATCGACGTCAGCCTCTACGACGTGGCCATGCACAACATCAACTACCTGGGCACCTGGTACCTCAACGACGGCATCAAGACCGACCGCGCGCCGCGCTCGGCGCACCCTTCCCTGACCCCCAGCCAGATGTACCGGACCCAGGACGGCTGGATGTTCATCATGTGCAACAAGGAGAAATTCTGGGGCATACTGGCCCGGCTGATCGGCCGCCCAGAATGGGCCGAAGACCCGCGCTACTGCAACTTCAAGGCGCGCCTGGCGCACCGTGACCTGCTCACCGAGGAACTCGATGCCATGCTGAGCACCCGCACCACCGCCCAATGGCTGCAGCACTTCGCCGGCCAGGTGCCCGCAGCGCCGGTCAACGATGTCGGCCAGGCGCTGGACAATCCCTTCGCCCGCGCCCAAGGGCTGATCGTCGAAGCACCGCACCCGACCCGCGGCAGCATCCAGACCCTCGCCTGCCCGATCCGCTGCCCGGGCGAGACCCTGCCCCGCGCCATCGCGCCGCGCCTCGGCGCCCACAACCAGAGCGTACTGGGGCCGCTGCGCAAGGCCGCCCCCGCCGCCAAGCCCGCCAGAGTGAACTGACCCATGGCCATGGAATCGCCTTCCCCGCTCGGCAGCAGCCAGCCCCGCTACCTGCTGCTGGCCCAGGCCCTGATGGACGACATCAAGGCCGGCCGCTACCCGCTGGACAGCCTGCTGCCCACCGAGCACGAGCTGTGCCAGCAGTTCGGCGTCAGCCGCCACACGGTACGGGAGGCGATTCGCCGGCTCAGCGACCTGGGCCTGATCCACAAGCAGCACGGCATCGGCAGCCGGGTCAAGGCCAGCGACGTGGCGGCCCGCTACGTGCAGGCCCACGCCGATATCGCCGACCTGCAACAGTACGTGCGCGACGTGCACCTGGATATCCAGCGCATCGCCGACATCAGCGCCGATGCCAGCCTGGCCGAGTTGCTCGAATGCCAGGCCGGCCAGGAATGGCTATGCGTCACCGGCCTGCGTTACCGCGAAGGCGACCGCCTGCCCCTGGCCCACACTCAGGCTTATATCGCCCGCGCTTGGCGCAGCGTCGCCGAGGACCTGGGCGATGGCCGCGCGCCGATCTACACCCTGATCGAACGGCGTTTCGGCCTGCGTGTGGTCGAGGTGCGCCAAGACATCAGCGCAGTGATCATCGGCGAAGAGCAGGCGCGCCTGCTGCAAGTGGCCAGCGGCTCGGCGGGCTTGTCGATCGTGCGGCGCTACTACGGCAGCAATCAGGAACTGCTGGAAGTGGCCGTCAGCCTGCACCCGGGCGAGCGCTTCAGCTATTCCTTCAGCCAACAATTGAAATGGCAGGGCGCCGCGCCCTGACCCCCACCCCCTTTCGTGATGGAGGCTAGCCCATGGCAGCCCGTTCCTATCTGTTCGTGCCCGGCGATCGCCCGGAGCGCTTCGACAAAGCCTGCGCCGCTGGTGCCGATGTGGTCATTCTGGACTTGGAAGATGCGGTCAGCCCGCAGCGCAAGGACGAGGCCCGCGCGGCCATCGACCACTGGCTGCGCCAAGGGGGCCAGGCCTGGGTGCGTTTCAACGGCAGCGAGACCCAATGGTACGCCGACGACTGCGCGCTGCTGCTCAGCCCAGGCCTGCTCGGCGTGTCCCTGCCCAAGGCCGAAAACGCGGCGCAACTGGCCGAGCTGGCGGCGCGCCTGCCCGCACACCTGGGCCTGCTGCCGATCGTCGAAAGCGCCCGGGGCATCTGGAACGCCGCCGAACTCGCCGCAGCGCCGAGGGTAACGCGGCTGGCATTCGGCTCAGTGGATTTTCAGGTAGACACCGGCATTCAAGGCGACGACCAGGAACTGCTCTTCGCTCGCTCGCGGCTGGTGATCGCCTCGGCGATGGCGCGCATCGAAGCACCGGTGGACGGCGTGACCGTCGACCTGCACAACGAGCAGCTGCTGGCCAGCGACGTCGAACGCGCGCGCCTGCAGGGTTTCGGCGCCAAGCTGTGCGTGCACCCGCGCCAGGTGCAGGCCATCAACGACGGCCTGCGCCCGCGAGACACCGAAGTGCAATGGGCACGCTCGGTACTGGAGATCGTCGATGCCAGCGACGGCGTCGGCGCCCTCAGCCTGGGTGGCAAGCTGATCGACCTGCCGGTGATCCTCCGCGCCCGGCGCATACTCGAACTGGCCTGATTCTCCTGGCTGCGAGGCAAGCGCGCTACTTGCCCTCGCGGCTTTCCAGGTGAATCAAGTACATCACCCAGCCGAACGAGCCCAGGGTTCCCGCGATGATGATCAACATGATCAGACCGTCCATCTTGCACCTCCACACCGTTGAATTCGGATAACGGGGCCATGGTGCGCCGAGTGGCTTTTGCATAACAGCGCCAGATAGACGATAAAAAACCGTATCAGCAACCCGATCAGAAAAGCTGGCACTCTGCCGCTAAAGATTCGTTCCAGCCCGCCGATACTGTGGCCATGAGAGTAGCCAGTGCCCTTGGCGCCGACCCCATCCGGGCGGCGATGCGGTACCCGTTACCGCCCAAGAGGTCAGCCACAATGAACCCGCGCCCTTTCCGCTTTGCTCTGCTGCTCGCCGCGATGGCGTGGCTGGGTTCGCCTGCGGCATTGGCCGAGGCAGAGCTGCAGGTGGTCACCGAAGAGTTGCCGCCGTTCAACATGACCGTCGACGGACACATGACCGGCCTGGGCACTGAACTGGTCGAGGCGGTGCTCAAGGAAGCCGGCGTTACAGCCAGCATTCAGTCCATGCCCTGGGCACGTGCCTATGACCTGGCGCTGCATGACGAAAACGTGCTGATCTACTCCATGGCCCGCATCCCCGAGCGCGAGCCGCAATTCCAGTGGATCGGCTCCATTTCGCCGACTCGCTGGTACCTGTATTCCCTCGCCGGCCACAACATTCCCCTGACCCGACTGGACGACGCCAAGCGCTACCAGATCGGCGTGGTCAAGCAGGACGCCAGCGAGCTGTACCTGAGCGGCCACGGCTTTCGCATCGGCGAGAACCTGCAATCGAGCAACCGCCGCGAGCTGAACTACGAAAAGCTCAAGTCAGGCCATGTCGACCTGTGGATCGCCAACGAAGTGAATGCCACCTGGCTGGTGCGCCAGGCCGGTGACGACCCCGCGCGTACGCTGGTCAAGGCCTTGCCCCTCCCCGACCTCGGCGGCGCCACCGGGTTGTTCATGGCCGTGAGCCTGAAGACCTCGCCCGAAATGGTCGCACGCCTGCGCGAAGCGCTGCAGCGCTTGCAAGATAATGGTAGCTACGCCGCCATCGCCAGGAAGTGGATGTAGATGGCCGACGAAGCGCGCGCTCACCTCACCCAGAAGCTCTGGCCACAGCGCCGCACTTCAGCCTCCCTTGGCCGCCGCCTGGTGCTGGCCACCCTGGCGTTCTGCTTGGTGTTTACCATCGGCACCGCCGCCTTGCGCACCTGGTTCGCCTGGGACAACAACCTCAAGGCCATGAATGCTGAACTGACGCTGATCGACCAGGTGTTCCAGGGCACCCTGGCCAAGGCCGTGTGGGAGCTGGACCGCGACGCCCTCAAGGAACAACTGGATGCCGTCGCCGCTGCCGCGCCCGTCGGTGAAGTGCGGCTGCGCATCCTGCGCCCCGGGCGGGTCCCGGAACTGCTGGAACGGCGCCGCGACCAACAGCCCGACGATGACGACGCGCCTTCCCTGCACCGCGAGTTGCTGATAACCCCCTACCCCGGCAGCAGCGAGCAGGTCGGCGACCTGACCATCGTTGGCGATACCCGCGTGCTCTGGCAGCGCCTGTGGAAGGAGGTGGAGGTCATCCTCATCACTCAGGTGGTGCAGTCCCTGGCCCTGGCCGGTCTGATCATGGCCATGTTCAACCGCACCGTCACCGTGCATGTGCGCGACATCGCCCGGCACCTGTCGCAACTTACCCCCGCGACTCTGCAACGGCACCTGCAATTGCGCCGCAACCACCGCGTGGGCGATGAACTGGACCAGCTGGAAAGCGGCGTCAACCTGGTCCAGAAAAAGCTCGCCGACTACTTGCAACGCCAGCGCGAAGACGAACTGGCGCTGGCCGCCAGCCGCGATCAACTGGTCGAGCTGGTGGAGCAGCGCACCGCCGAACTGCGTGCCGCCAATGTGCGCCTGGAAGCCCTGTCGCGCTTTGATGCGCTGACCGGCCTGGCCAACCGTCGGCACTTCGACGAGATCAAGCACCTCGAATTCAACCGCGCCCTGCGCCATCAGCAGCCCCTTGCGGTGCTGATGTGCGACATCGACCACTTCAAGCTTTACAACGACAGCCACGGCCATGCCCGCGGCGACCAATGCCTGAGCGACGTCGCCACGCTGATGAGCAATGTGTTCACCCGCTCCGGCGAACTGGTGGCACGCCTGGGTGGCGAAGAATTCGCCATCCTGCTGCCCGGTTTCGGCCTGGAGCAGGCCCATGCGGCCGCCGCGCGCCTGCAACAAGCGCTGGCCGATGCCCGCCTGCCCCACGGCGCCTCCCCGGTATCCCCGTACATGACGCTGAGCATCGGCGTCGCTGAAATGGACCCGACCACCATGGACCGCTTCGACCAGTTGCTGCAGCACGCCGACCAGGCGCTTTACCGGGCGAAAAACCAGGGCCGTGCCCGGAGCGTCAGTTGATGTTTCGCGGGCGCCGCCACTGGGCGCTTTCCCTGCTGATGCTGGCCGGCCTGGACAGCCAGGCGCAGACCATCGAAGGCGTGACCGAAGACTCGTCCTACGTGTATATGGACCAAGGCCGCGTCGGCGGCGTCGCCAGCCGCATCGTCGAGGCGGTGCTCAAACAGGCCGGGCTGGACGACTACCACCTGACCATCTACCCCTGGGCCCGCGCCTATGACCGCGCACTGCGCGAGCCTGATGTGCTGATCTACCCGATTCTGCGCAACCCAGAACGCGAGCCGCTGTTCAAGTGGGTGGGCGACTTCGAGACCGCCCGCCCGGTGTTCTTCAAGTTGCGCGAGCATAAGGACATACACGTGAGTGCCCTCGCCGACGCGAAGAACTACGTAGTGGGCGTGGTGCGCGACGACTATCGGGAAAAATACCTGCACAACCAGGGCTTCACCCGGCTGGTGGTGTCGGCCAACAACAAGGAGAACTTCAGCCGCTTGATCCACGGCCAGGTCGAGCTGGTGCCCATGCCGGAGCGTGACGCGCGCAAGCTGTGTGCCGATGCGCAGCTGCCGTTCGAGACCCTGGAGGCCACCGACAACATGAGCGGCCTCAACCCCGAGATCTTCATGGCCTTCAGCCGTGCCACCGACGACGCCGTGGTCCAGCGCGCCCGGGATGCCTTCGACACCCTCAAGCGCGACGGCACCATCACCCGCATGCTGCGGGAAAGCCCTTGAACAAAAAAGCCGTTAACGGACCTTCTCGCCTTCTTCCTCGCGACGGTCGGCCTCAAACAACCGCGCCAGCTCGGCGCGGGCTTCCTGGGCGCTTTGCATGACCTTGGCGGCGTCGTCGTAGACCAGGTGCTGGGCCTTGAGCAGCTGTTCGTCGTGCTGCTTGAAGCGGCGAATCCGCGCGTCCGCCTGCGACTGGCTCAAGCCCAGCCCCACCAAGGTACGGCGGCTCATCTCCAGGCTCGAATAGTAGGTCTCCCGCACGGCCTCGGCGCCGAAGTCCACCAATCGGTGCACGTGCTGGCGGTTGCGGGCGCGGGCGATGATCTTCACATGCGGGTACAGGCGCTGCACCAGTTCGGCGGTGCGAATGTTGATGTCCGGGTCGTCGGTGGCGATCACGAAATACTCGGCTTGCTCGACCTTGGCCGCCTGGAGGATTTCCGGGCGCAGCGGGTCGCCGTAGAACACCGGCACATGGCCGAAGCTGCGGGAGAATTCGATGCTTTCCACGGCAGTGTCGAGGGCGATGAAATCGACCTTCTGCGCCCGCAGGATACGCGCTACGATCTGGCCCATGCGGCCCATGCCGGCGATCACCACCCGCGGTGAATCGCTGGCGATGTCGCGGTATTGCGCCGGCACTTCGCGTGCCGGTTGCGGCTTGGCTTTCAGCAAGCGCGTGCTCAACACCAGCAGCAGCGGCGTCAGCGCCATGGACAGGGTGATGGTCAGTACCAGCAGGTCGTACAGGCCGGCGTCGAACAAGCCTTGGTCGCGGCCGATCTTGAACACCACGAAGGCGAACTCGCCGCCCGCCGCCAGCACCAGCCCCAGGCGCAGCGCATTGCGCCGGTCCAGGCCACCGGCCAGGCGCCCGATGAACACCAGCAGGGGCAGCTTGATCAGCACCAGCAGCAGGGTCAGCCCCAGCACCTGAGCGGGTGCCTGGCCCAGCAGGCCGATGTTGGCGCCCATGCCGACGCTGATGAAGAACAGCCCCAGCAGCAGGCCTTTAAAGGGCTCGATCTGCGATTCCAGTTCGTGGCGGTATTCCGAGTCGGCCAGCAGCAGGCCCGCCAGAAATGCCCCTAGGGCCATGGACACGCCAGCCAGGTCCATCAGCCAGGCAGTGCCGATCACCACCAGCAAGGCGGTGGCGGTGGACACTTCCCGCAACCCGGTACGGGCGACGATACGGAACACCGGGCGCAGCAGGTAACGGCCGCCCACCACCACCACGGCGATGCTGCCGAGCACGCGAAGGCCGTGGTTGAGAGGGTCGTCACCGCCGCCATGGGCGCCGCCCGCCAGCAGCGGCACCAGGGCGATCAGCGGGATGGCGGCGATGTCCTGGAACAACAGAATGGCGAACGCCAGGCGACCGTGGGGGGCATTGAGTTCCTTGCGCTCGGCCAGGCTCTGCAGGCCGAAGGCGGTGGACGACAGCGCCAGCCCGAGGCCCAGCACCACGGCGCTGTTGAGCGGCTGGCCGAAGCCAAGCAAGGCCACCGCGCCAATCACCACGCCAGTCAGCAGCACCTGAGCCAGGCCCACGCCGAACACCGCCTTGCGCATCACCCAAAGGCGCTTGGGCGACAGCTCCAGGCCGATGATGAACAGCAACAGCACCACGCCGAGTTCGGAAACATGGGCCACGCTTTGCGGGTTGCCGATCAGGCCCAGCACCGAGGGGCCGATGATCACACCCGCCAGCAGGTAACCGAGCACGGCGCCGAGTTGCAAGCGTTTGGCCAGGGGCACGGTGATCACGGCGGCCAGCAGGAAGACCACCGCGACCTGCAGCATGTTGCCTTGTTCCGGCATTGGAAGAGCTCCTTGATTGTGTAAAGGTCAAAAGCTCGCAGGCTGGCGCCAGCTCCAACAGGATCGCATTGCACCTCGACGTCAGGCGTGCAATACGACCCGGATCGCATTGCACCTCGACGTCGGGCGTCCAATACGACCCGGATCGCATTGCACCTCGACATCTGGCGTCTAATACGACACGGATCGCATTGCACCTCGACATCTGGCGTCTAATACGACCCGGATCGTATTCAACCCTGAAATCTCGGATTGTGAATACGATCGGGGTAGGAGCTGGCGCTAGCCTGCGAGCTTTTAGCGCGCTACAGGATAATCAAAAGAGGTGACGAAAAAAGGACTTTTTCAACCCTTGTCGGGCGGCGCCAGTTCCTTGATCTTGGCGACCACTTCATCGATAGCGAAGGGCTTGTCGAACACGGCCTTGAACAGATCGGGACGCTCACGTCCCCTTGCCGCCTGCGCGCCGCTCATCAACAGAATCGGCAGGCTTTTGGAGTCTTCACGCTCGCGTATCGCCTCGGCGAACTCGAGCCCGTCCATACCCGGCATCATGAAATCGGTGATCACCAATTCCGGCCGCTCGCGTGCGAGAACCTCGAGTCCTTTCTTGCCATTGCTCGCCGTAACGGTCATATAGCCCTCATCCTCGAGGGCAAACCCGAGTATGTCGGCGATCAAGTACTCGTCATCGACGATCAGGATGGTTGTCATTTCACATCGATCCGGAGGACATCAGCGACGGGGCGTCGAGGTGGCGGTTCCCGAGAGCACAGACTCCACGTTCTTGAAGGCTTTCCTCAGGTCTATTCCTTTGTCTTTGATGACCATCTCCAGCAAGGATGAATCGTAGATACTGTCTCTAACTTTAAGAATGGTCAGCATTCGCTTAAGTTCAGATTCCATTTCAACGAAACGCATCAGCAGGATATTGTCGACCACGCTGGAGAGGTCCGGCACCGGCGAAGTGATCTCCGCGCCGAACAATCCGCGAATTTCCCAGGTGCAGAATACCGTCACGCCACGCGCCCGCAACTCGCCCATCAGCGCACTGAAGAACTCGGTCAAACGCACCGGATTATTGGCGACGCGGGTCATGCCGCCGAGGCTGTCGATCAGCACGCGCTTGATCTTGTGCGCGTCCACCAGCTTCAACAGGTGCGCGCCCAGGCCGTCGAGCAGCCCTTCGGTAGTGGGCTGCCAGGCGATGTGCAGGGCACCCGCGGCGCGCATGGCCTCGAAGTCGAAGCCCAGCGCCTTGGCCTTCATGGTCAGGCGCTCGGGGGTTTCGTAGAAGCCGAAATGCAGGCCCGGCTCGGCCGCCGTGGAGGCGGCCAGGAAGTTGATGCCCAGGGACGTCTTGCCGATGCCCGAAGGGCCCATGGCCAAGGTTACCGACGAGCGCGCCAAGCCACCGCCGATCAGCCCGTCGAGGGCCGCCATGCCGCTGGTGACGCGGGTCATGTCGGATTGGTCGATATGCGATGGGTGGCTATAGAGGGCTTCGAGGCGCGGGTAGATGACGAGGCCGTCGTCGGTGATCTCGCACTCGTGCAAGCCCGCCAGGGCACCGCTGCCGCGGGTCTTGCGCAGCTGGATGCGGCGCACCGAACGGGTGCCGAACAGCTCTTCGCCCATTTCGATCACGCCATCGACCATGGTGTGCTCGGGGCTGCCGTCGTCGAGGCGAGAGCTGGTGAGGAACAGCACGGTGCAGCCGGCGAAGGCGGCATGACCCTGCAGCTCGGAGATGAATTTCTTGGTGTCGATCTGCGAGTCGGCCTTGGAGCGGGCGTTGAGCAGGCCGTCGACGATCATCACCGTGGCCTTCTGGCGGCTGATTTCCCGGCGCAGCAGCTTGACCACTTCGTCCAGGCCTTCGTTTTCGAGGGTGTCGAAGGCGCTGACGAACTGAATGTCGCCGCCGATCTTCGAGGCATCGAAGAAGCTCAGGGTCGACAGGTATTGGAACAATCGCTCGTGGGACTCGGACAACAAGGTCGCGACCAGCACCCGGCCGCCGCTGCGCACGTGGTTAAAACCTAGCTGGTTGGCCAGGATGGTCTTGCCCGAGCCTGGACGCCCTTGAATGATGTAGGACGATCCGGCCACGAGGCCGCCTTTCAACAAGGCATCAAGCCCTTCGATTCCGCTCTTGAGGCGTGGTAGCTGTTCCAAGATCCGGTCTGCCTTTGTCAATTGTCGCTGGAAGTCTGTGTTGCACGACGCCTGGCGCACAGCGGGCGCAAGCCACTGCCAGGACCATGGGCGTCGAGAAGTGGTACGGATTCTATAACGAAAAGGGAACTCACTGCATTCAAATGCATCCATCGGCAGAAATACTCAACTATCGCCGCGCGCCAAAGTCACAACCTCAGGGCCTGCACGCCCTTATCCGTGCAATACGGCCACGAGGTTCCATGAGTTTCATTCTTTGCCTGACCGTCATGGGCGTGCTGCTGTTGATGCTCGCCCTCACCTCTTCCTACCTGCGTTGGCTGCCCGTAACCACCTCGGCGGTATGCCTGGTGTTCGGCCTGGGCATCGGGCCCTTGGGCCTGCACCTGTTCGATATCGACCTGGTCGAGGCCGCACCCTGGCTGGAGCGCCTGACCGAGGTGGCGGTGCTGTTCTCGCTGTTCGGCACCGGCATCAAGCTACGCCTGTCGTTTGGCCGTTCGGCCTGGCGCGCGGCCTATATGCTGGCCGGGCCGGTGATGATCGTGTCGATCCTGGGCGTGGCCCTGGTTGCCCACTTCCTGCTCAAGCTGGACTGGGGCGTGTCGGCGTTGCTGGGGGCCATGCTGGCGCCTACCGATCCGGTGCTGGCCAACATGGTGCAGGTCAACAGTGCCCAGGATTTCGACCGTGTGCGCTTCGGCCTGTCCGGCGAGGCGGGCTTGAACGACGGCACCGCCTTTCCCTTCGTGCTGTTCAGCCTGTTGCTGCTGCAACACGGTAGTGTCGAGGCTGGCTGGGTAGGTGACTGGGCCTGGCGCGAACTGCTCTGGGCAGTGCCAGCCGGGCTGGGTATCGGTTATGCCCTGGGCCGCCTGATCGGCCAGTTGATGATCTTCCTGCGCATCCGTTATGCCGACAGCACCCTCTCGCCCAACGACTTCCTGGCCTTGGCGCTGATCGCCCTGGCCTACGTCGGCGCTTATTCGGTAGGAGCCTTCGGTTTTCTTTCGGTGTTCGCTGCGGGGCTGGGCCTGCGCCAGGCCGAGGCGCGCTCGTCGGGCAGCGAGGTCCCCGCCGAGCATCTGACCAAGCCAGTGCTGGGCCACAGCCACACCAGCCCGGAGCACGCCCTGGCGGCCAACGCCGACGAACTGGAGGCGCCGCAGGTGGCCGCTGGGGTAATGATGGGCGACATGCTCGCCTTCGGCAGCCTGGTGGAGCGCTCCATGGAAGTGCTGCTAATCACCCTGCTCGGCACCTTGCTGGCCAGCTACTGGGACTGGCGCGCAATCGGCCTGGGGCTGGCGCTGTTCTGCGTGATCCGCCCCCTGAGCGTGTGGCTACTGGTGGGCAAGCGCCTGCTCAACGGCCATCAGCGGGCGCTGCTGGGCTGGTTCGGGATTCGCGGCATCGGCTCCATCTATTACCTGTGCTTTGCGCTGGGGCACGGTTTGCCGGAGCCGGTGGCCCGCACCTGCATCGCGCTCACCGTGTCGGTGGTGGCCCTGAGCATTCTGCTGCACGGCATCACCACTCAACCGCTGCTGGAACATTACGAGCGGCGCCAGGGTGGTGAGACTTAAGGCGTTATTGATGCACGGCTTGCGCAACCGCCTGTCGATGGGCCTGGCCGCGCACCGCCACGACCACCACCAGCACGCCCACTGCGCAGACGCTGGCGGCAATCACGAAGGCGACGTTGTAGCCGCCGCCGTACTGCACCACCAGGCCGGTGAGCGCAGGGGCGATGATGCCGGCCAGGTTGGCCAGCAGGTGCACGAAGCCGCCCGTCCCACCCACACGGTTTTTCGGGACGATATCCTGGATCAGGCTCCAGCAGATTTGCGGGGTCACGAACAGGAACACGCTTGCCACCGTGATACACGCCACCGCCAGGCTCAAGGTTGCCACTTGGGTAGTCAGCAACACACAGGCTGCCGCTACGCCCAAGCCAGCGATCAGCATGATCTTGCGCGCCAGGATCACGTTGGCCAGCTTGCGCCCCAGCCAGTCGGTGACGAAGCCACCGCCCAGAAAGCCCACCGCTGCCCCCAGCCAGGGAATCACGCCGATGACGCTCATGCTCTTGATGTCCAGGTGCTGGAAGTCCATGAGGTAGCTGGGCAGCCAGGTCAGGAAGAAATACAGCACGTAGTTGAAGCAGAAGAACGCCGTCGCCACCGCCAGCACGGGCGCCGAGAAGATGCAGCTGACTAGGCTGCGCCCTTCGGCGACGCCCTCGACTACAGGTTCGGCGCGGCTGTTGCGGATCAACGCGCGCTCGGCTTCCTGCACCTTGGGGTGCTGCTCGGGGCTGTCCTTGAAGATCAGCAGCCAGGCCGCCAGCCAGATCGCCCCCAGCACGGCGATCACCACGAAGGAAATCCGCCAGCCATAGTTGTACGCCACCAGCCCGACGATCGGCCCCGCCAGTGCCGCGCCCAACGGCTGGCCGCAATTGGTGAAGCCCAGGGCGCGCCCGGCTTCCTCGCGGGGGAACCAGTTGGTGATAGCCTTGTTGGTGGTGGTGCCCATCGGCCCCTCGCCCATGCCGAACAGCACCCGGCAGATGAGCAAGTGCACGTAGCCGGTGATCGCCGCGGTCAGCCCGCAGAAGATCGACCAGGTGCCCGCCGCCCAGGCGAACACTTTCTTCGGCCCATAGGTATCGGCCGCCCAGCCGCCAATAAAGCACAGGGCGCAGTAGCCGATGAAAAACGCACTGAAGATAAAGCCCATTTGCGCGTCATCGATGTGCAACTCGCCCTTGAGCATGGGCGCGACCACCGACAGCGCGGCGCGGTCGAGGTAGTTGAGCATGCCGGCGAAAAACAGCAGCCCGGCGATTCTCCAGCGGTAATTGCCTATCATTTTTTTATGGCCTTTGTTGTGTTGAGCAAAGCGGTGGTGCGGTTCAGCCGATCAGGGCGCGGGCGATGACGTAGGCTTCCAGCACCTCGAGGTCGGGCGCAAAGCCCAGGCCCGGCACGGCGGGCACTTCCATGTGTGGCGTGAAGGCCAGGGCCGGATACAGCAGGCGCTCGAATTCGATGAACGGCACCTCCACGGCGACGTCTGCGGGCAGTAGCGTGCACAGGTGGGCGACGGCCAGCAGGCCGGGACCGAAGTAGAAACAGTGCGGGACGACCTTGATGCCGTACTGGCGCCCCAGCGCGAAGACTTCGAGCATGGCGCTGATGCCACCGACCTTGGCCACGCTCGGCTGGGCGATATCAATGGCGCCCTGCTCGAACAAGGCGCGCAGGCCATTGACCCCAGCGGCGTTCTCGCCCGCTGACAAGGGCACACCCTTCTCACGCACTTGCGCCAGGCCTTGGGCGTCATCAGGTGGCCACACGGGCTCTTCCAGCCAGGTCAGCTCGAGGCCGCGCAACTGCTCGGCCATAGCGCTGGCCTCGGCGATCGTCCAAGGGCAATTGACGTCGACCATCAGCTCGCCACTGGCCACCGGCAACGCCTCACGGGCGGCGGCGATGGCGGCATAGCGGGTTTCATGGAGCTTGATTTTGCGAAAACCTTGGCCGTGGGCGCGGCGCACCTGGCGGTGCACTTCGTCGGGATCATTGCCGTAGCTGACCAGGCTGGCGTACAGCTCCAGCGGCCGCGCCGTGCCCCCCATGAACGCGTAAAGGGGTTGTTCGGCAGCCTGTGCCGCCAGGTCCCAGAGGGCGATATCGATGCCAGACAGCGCGTATACCACCGGCCCGCTGCTGCCGAAACCATGCAGCGCTCGGCGGGCAGCCTCGAGGCTGCGGGCACGGTCGGCGACGTCGGTACCGATGAACAGTGGCGCCACCAGGTCGGTCAGGGCTTTGAAAGTCACCGGGTTGCAACCATGGCCGAAGGCCTCACCCCAACCTGTATGACCACTGTCGGTGGTGACCTTGAGCATCAGGCTTTCCATGCGCCGATGCCGCGGCGACGCGGCGTTGAAGGCGTCATCGTCCTGCACCGGCCCGCTGTGTGTGCGCTCCGTGGCGCCAGCGGAAAACGGGATGCTCAGGCGGATGATCTCGATACTGCGGATCTTCACAGGGAGGGCTCTCCAGGGACGTTATTGATTTTGTCGTCGCGCAACATAGTGTTACGTTATCGTACAAGATCAATAAAATCCATGGTTGATGTGGCGGGATGTCGCAGCTTTCATCTGCGCGCCCCGCCCGCTGGCACCGGGTGTTCAGAGGCCGGCGGGTAGCGGGTGCAGGTCGCAGTTGCGCCCGGCCTTGGCCACCTGGCCAGGCATTGCATGGCCCAGCAGCGCCGGCAGGCCGCGGGACAGTTGCAGCAACAGCGGCAGGTCGATGCCGGTTTCCAGGCCCATCTCGGCGCACAGGTTGACCAGGTCTTCGGTGCAGATATTGCCCGACGCGCCCGGTGCGAAAGGGCAGCCGCCCAAGCCGCCGAGTGAGGCATCGAAACGTCGCGCCCCGGCCTCATAGGCGGCCAGCACGTTGCACAGGCCCAGGCCGCGGGTGTTATGGAAGTGCAGGGTCAAGGCGCTGGCGGGCAGGCGCTGCAGCACTTGGGTGACCAGAGCCTGTACCTGCCGTGGGTTGGCCATGCCGGTGGTATCGGCCAGGGTGATGCCGTCGACGCCCAATTCCTGATAGGCATCGACGATCTGCAAGACGCGCTCGGCGCTGACTCGGCCCTCGAACGGGCAGCCAAAACTGGTGGCGATAGACGCGTTGAGCGTGGTACTCCCCTCCCGGGCAAGCGCGACCACATCGGCAAAGGCCGCCAGCGATTGCTCGCAGCTCATACGCATATTGGCCCGGTTGTGGCTCTGGCTGGCCGACATCACCAGGTTCAACTCATCGGCAGCCGCCGCCAGCGCGCGCTGGGCACCCTTGAGGTTGGGCACCAACGCCACGTAGATCACCCCTGGCTGGCGGTGAATGCCGGTAAACACCTGCTCACCGTCGCGCAAGGCCGGGATCGCTTTGGGCGACACGAAGGAGCCGGTCTCGATACGGGTGAAACCAGCCCGGGACAGCCGATCGATTAGGGCAATCTTGTCGGCGGTCTCCAGCCATTGCGGCTCGATCTGCAGGCCGTCACGGGGCGCCACTTCCTGCACCAGCAGGCGTTCGCTGTAGGCGCTGATCATTGCACCACCCCCTCGTCGGTCAGGCGCTGGATGTCCTGGGCGGTCATGCCCAGGCTGGCGAGCACGCTGGCGGTGTGTTCGCCCAGGGTCGGGCCCTGCCAGTTGACCCCGCCCGGGGTCTCGGACAGCTTGGGCACAATGCCTGGCATCTTCACCGCGGCGCCGCCGGGCAACTCGGTATCCAGAATCATCTCGCGGGCCTGGTAATGGGGGTCGGCGACGATATCCGCCACCGAATAGATGCGCCCCGCCGGCACCTCGGCCCGCTCCAGCGCCGCCAGCACCGCGTCGATCGGCAGGCCGGCGCTCCACTGGCTGATGGCGCCGTCGAGCAGGTCGCTCTGCGCCGCGCGGCCATCGTTATGGGCGAATTCGGGCCGTTCGCCAAGGTCATCACGGCCGATGGCGGCCATCAGGCGCTTGAAGATCGGGTCGCTGTTGCCGGCGATCACCACATAGGCGCCATCAGCGGTGGGGTAGGTGTTGGACGGCGCGATGCCCGGCAGGGCGCCGCCGCTGCGTTCGCGCACATGGCCGAGCATGGCGTATTCGGGCACCAGGCTTTCCATCAGGTTGAACACGCTTTCGGCCAGCGACACGTCGACGATCTGCCCGTCGCCCTGCCCGGTCTTGACCCGCAGCAGGCACATCAAGGCGCCCATCACTGCGTGCATCGAGGCCAGCGAGTCGCCCAGGCTGACGCCCACCCGCGCTGGCGGCGAACCGGGTTCACCGGTGGTGTAGCGGATGCCGCCCATGGCTTCGCCGATCGCACCAAAGCCCGGACGGTCGCGGTACGGCCCGCTCTGGCCATAGCCGGAGATGCGCACCAGCGTGAGCTTCGGGTTGATGGCATGCAGCACGTCCCAGCCCAGGCCGAGCTTTTCCAGGGCGCCGGGGCGCAGGTTCTCGATCAGCACGTCGGTGCTTTCGGCCAGCTGCTTGACGATGGCGATACCTTCCGGCGACTTGAGGTTCAGCGCCAGGGACTTTTTGTTGCGCGATTGCAGGTACCACCACAGCGACGTGCCCTGGTGCAGCTTTCGCCACTTTCGAAGGGGGTCGCCCTGCCCCATGGCTTCGATCTTGATCACCTCGGCGCCGAACTCGGCCATCAGGCGGGCGGCAAAGGGCGCGGCGATCAGCGTGCCGATCTCGATCACGCGGATTCCGGTCAATGGGGCCATGGTCATGGCGGCGTACCTCTTGTTCTTGGAATGTGCGCCAAGCATGGCGCCGCCGCGGGCGAATATCCATCATCGCCGTCAATGATTGCCATCATTACTGTTCGATTGGCAAAACAGCCTGCGCCGGGCATCCTTGCCGCCAATTTCGATAATCGGCGCCCAGGAGCTTGTGTTAGATGGCCCGCAGAACCCCCTTGATCACCCTTTTTGCCAGCCTGGCGTTGGCGGGCTGCGCGTCTGCCCCCAACAGCCCGACGCTGGTGCTCGACACGCCAAAGAGCCCTGCCCAGTACGCCGAGTGCGTGTTTCCTAAATGGCAGACAGAAAAACCGGGCTCCACGCTGAACCAAAGCCGCACCCAGGCCACGATCATCGCCGAGGGCAAGGTCGCCGCCGACCAGATCCTCGAGGTGCACCGCGCCAGCAACGGCAGCCAAGTGTCGATCTACCTGCGTGGCCCCTTGCCAGGGGGCCTCGGCCACTCGCGCCTGGAAAGTGCGGCGCGCGAATGCCTTTGAGGCCGCGCGTGTAAGCCTTAGCGCGTAGCGATGATGAACAAGCGCGGGAACGGCAGCAGTACGGTGCCGTTCTCCAGTGCCGGGTAGGCCTCACGGATTTCCCCCAGGTACGCCTCCAGAAACGCCTGCTGCTGGCCGTCGTCCAGCGTCTGCAGGTAGGGGCGCAAGGCCGACCCCTTGAACCACTCCACAACCGCTTCGGCATTCTCCAACGGGTGCAGATAGGTGGTGCGCCACACATCGACGCTGCTGCAGTGCGGCTGCAGCAACTCATAGTAGAAGGCCGGCGCATGGCGATCCGGGTGCTTGACGGCACTGGTCGCCGCCGCCCACGGGCCGGCAGCCGCGACCTGGCGCGCCAGGCGGTGGGCCGGTTCCTCGAGGTTGTCCGGGGTTTGCACCGCCAGGGTGCCGCCGGCCTTCAGCTGGCGCACCAGGTGGGGATATAGCCGGCTGTGGTCGGGCAGCCATTGCAGCGAAGCGTTGGCGAGGATCACGTCGTAGGCTTCAACGGCGGACCAACGGCCGATGTCGGTCAGCGCGAACTCCAGCTGGGGCAAGCGTTTGCGGGCATCGGCCAGCATGTCTTCGGAGTTGTCCAAGCCGCTTATCTCGGCGGCGGGGAAGCGCTGCGCCAGCACCTCGGTGGAATTGCCGGGGCCGCAGCCCAGGTCGACCGCGCGTTGCACGTTTTCCGTAGGGATGGCCGCGACCAGGTCGCGCACGGGGCGGGTGCGCTGCTGTTCGAACAGGGTGTACTGTGAGGCTGACCAGCTCATTGGAATATCCTTCAAGGGCGCCGGATGAAAACCGCAGGTAAAGATAGCAGCTTCAAGCCCCTGCAACCGTTGCCCGATCTGCAGATTTATCCCTGCGGCCATGGAACGTTTCCATGCCGCCGCCCTCCATTGCCAAACCCCGCGTAACGCGGCGTCTCAGGTAGATCGACGCCGCTCATCGATTCATTGATAATCCATTGAAATCTGCGCCGCACATAATCAGAAACATTCAGGAGCTCCAGGCATGGCCGCACTGCAAGCACGTACCCTCGACACCTTCAAGCACCAGCAAGCCGCCATCGCCGCCACCTGGCTGGCCGACCTTCAAGCCAGTGGCTCCTTGCGCAACCTCAAGGAAGATGACGTCAAGCAACAGACCCGTGACTTCCTCGATGCGCTGCTCACCGGACTGAGCCAAGGCGACGCCGGCAACATTTCCAGCGCCCACTGGGACGAAAGCCGCCAGTTCCTGGAAAAACTTTCCCATAGCCGCGCCTTGCTCGGCCACGATTCGCACCAGACCGCCAACTTCATCTTCTCCCTCAAGGCGCCGCTGTTCGCGGCCTTGCAGCATGAATACCAGGCCGACGCGGCGACGCTGGCCAGCCAGTTGCTGCAAGTATCGGAACTGCTCGACGCCCTGGCCATGCACACCATCCGCACCTTCCAGAAGTCCCGCGAGGCGGTGATCAAGCGCCAGCAGGAAGAACTGCTGGAGCTGTCCACCCCCGTGGTCAAGCTGTGGGACGGCGTGCTGGCGCTGCCGATGATCGGCACCCTCGATTCGCAACGCACCCAGGTGGTGATGGAATCCCTGCTGCAGCGTATCGTCGACACCGGTTCGGAAATCGCCATCATCGACATCACTGGCGTGCCCACCGTCGATACCCTGGTGGCCCAGCACCTGCTCAAGACCGTGACCGCCATCCGCCTGATGGGCGCCGACTGCATCATCAGCGGCGTACGCCCGCAGATCGCCCAGACCATCGTGCACCTGGGCCTCGACCTGCAGGGCGTGGTCACCAAGGCCAACCTTGCCGACGCCCTCGCCCTGGCCCTGCGGCGCCTGGGCCTGACCGTCGGCAAGGCGGGCTGAGACCATGGAACGCATCCCTATTTTGCAGATGGGGCAGTACCTGCTGGTGACCATTCAGGTCGACATGCATGACCAACTGGCCCTGACCCTGCAGGACGACTTGTCCGAACGCATCAGCAAGACCTCGGCCCGCGGCGTATTGATCGATATATCGGCGCTGGACATGGTCGACTCGTTCATCGGCCGCATGATCGGCACCATTTCCGGCCTGTCGCGCATCATGGACGCCGAAACCGTGCTGGTAGGCATGCAGCCCGCCGTGGCCATCACCCTGGTGGAGCTGGGCATGACCCTGCCCGGCGTCAGCACCGCGCTGAACGTCGAGCGCGGCATGCGCCTGCTGCAGACCCGCGTGGAAGGCCCATGAACGTCACCAGCAGCGGCACCCAACCGGTGCGTATCGAACAGGACGTAGTGCTGGCCCGCCAGACCGCGCGAAAACTTTGCCAGGAATGCGGCATGCGCCTGATCGACCTGACCAAGCTGGTGACGGCGGTCAGCGAGCTGGCGCGCAACACCATGGTCTATGGTGGTGGCGGTGACATGGACTGGCAGATCCTCGACGACGGCGCGCGCACTGGCGTGCGCCTGACCTTTCGCGACGAAGGCCCTGGCATCCCCGACATCAAGCTGGCGATGACCGATGGCTGGACCAGCGGCGGCGGCCTTGGCCTGGGCCTCACCGGTGCGCGCCGGCTGGTGGAAGAATTCGAACTGGACACCGCCCCCGGTAAAGGTACCCGCGTGACGATTACCCGATGGACCTGACCCTGCACAGCGCGCTGACCCAGGTCATCGCCCTGGAAGACGACAGCCAGATCGGCGAAGCGCGCCGCACCGCCACCAAGCTGGCGCAGCAGGCCGGCTTCGATGACAACGACTGCGGCCGCGTGGCCCTGGTCGCCACGGAGCTGGCCAGCAATATTCTCAAGCACGCGCGCCACGGCGAGCTGCACCTGCGCGCACTGCCGGCACTGGGCGGGCTGGAGCTGATCGCCGTCGACCGCGGCCCCGGCTTCGACCTGCACGATTGCCTGCCCGACGGTTTCTCCACCCGTGGCACTCAAGGCATCGGCCTGGGCGCCCTGTTGCGCCAGTCCCAGGTGTTCGACGTGTACGCCGACGAGCGCGGCGCGGTGGTGCTGGTTCGCCTGTTCGCCGGGCGCGCGCCGGTTGCCGATTGGCGCCTGGGCGTCAGCCAGCATTCGCTGCACCACGACCCGGCCTGCGGTGATGCCTGGCAGGTCACGCGCAAGGGCAACCAACTCAGCGCCCTGGTGATCGACGGCCTGGGCCACGGTATCGAGGCCGAAAAGGCTGCCCGCGCCGGCTGCCAGGCGTTCAACCACACGCCTTTCGCGGTCCCCGCGCTGTTGTTCGACGACATGCACCAGGCCATGAACGGCACCCGCGGCGGCGCCGTGGCGGTCGCCCAGTACGATGGCGACAGCGGCCACTTGCGCTTCACCGGCATTGGCAACATCGGTGCCTGCCTGGTGAGCGCCGAGAAGAGCCGCGGCATGGCCTCGCACCCGGGCATCGTCGGCGCGCAGTTTCGCCGCGCGCAACCGTTCGATTTCGGTGGCGCTGGCGGGCAATTGCTGATTCTCTTCAGCGACGGCCTGCAATCGCGCTGGAACCTGCTGGACTACCCTGGCCTGGTGCACCGCCACCCGGCCGTTATCGCTGCCGTATTGCACCGCGACTTCTGTCGTGGCCGCGACGACGTCACCGTTCTGGTTATCGCGCTGGAGGCACCCGATGTCTGATACCCCGTTACCCGACCCGGCAGCCAGCGCCGCCCTGATCGCCCAACTGCGCGCCGAGGGTGAAGCCCTGCGCGCCGAGCTGGATGAAACCAACCAAGGCGTGCTGGCGCTATACGCCGAGCTCGACAACCAGGCCGAGGAGCTGCGCCAGGCGTCCGATCTCAAGAGCCGCTTCCTGTCGTACATGAGCCACGAGTTCCGCACGCCGCTGGGCTCGATCCTGAGCATCACCGGCCTGCTTACCGACGAACTCGACGGTCCCCTTGGCCCCGAGCAGCACAAGCAGGTGGCGTTCATCAGTGGCGCCGCGCGGGAGCTGAGCGACATGGTCGACGACCTGCTCGACCTGGCGAAGATCGAAGCCGGGCGTATCACCATTTCGCCGGCCTGGTTCGACATGCTCGACCTGTTCTCGGCCCTTCGCGGCATGTTCCGCCCGATCGTCGATGGCAGCTCCGTGGACCTGATCTTCGAAGAACCGGTGGGCCTGCCGCGCCTGTACACCGATGACAAGAAGCTCGCGCAGATCTTGCGCAACTTCATCTCCAACTCGCTGAAATTCACCCAGGCCGGCGAAGTGCGGGTGAGCGCGCGCCTGGAGAACGAGCGCGAGATTCGTTTTGCCGTGAGCGACACCGGCATCGGTATTCCCAGCGAGCTGCACAACACCCTGTTCGAAGACTTCAGCCAGATCGACTCGCCCCTGCAGAAACGCCTGCGCGGCACCGGCCTCGGGCTTTCCCTGTGCAAGCGTTTCGCGATGCTGCTGGGCGGCCGCGTCGGCGTCGAAAGCACCCCGGGCGTGGGTTCGGTATTCTACGTGGTGATCCCCCTGGCGCTCGCCCAGGAGCCTGGCCATGATGCGTAATACGCGCGTCCTCATCGTCGACGACAACGCCGCCACGCGCTATGCCCTGCGCCGGCGCCTGGAGCGCCACAGCCTGCAAGTGCTGGAAGCGGGTACCGGCAGCGACGGCCTCGAGCTCATCGCCCGGGAGAAACTCGACGCGCTGATTCTCGACGTCAACCTGCCGGACATGAGCGGCTTCGATATCGTCCGCCAACTGCGCGCCAACCCGGCCACGGCACTGCTGCCGATCGTGCATGTGTCGGCGGCGTCGATCCACAGCGGCGACATCATCACCGGCCTCGAAGCCGGCGCCGATGCCTACCTGATCCACCCGGTCGACCCCGATGTGCTGATGGCGACGCTGCGCACCCTGTTGCGGGTGCGGGATACCGAGTTCGCCCTGCGCCAGAGCGAGGCACGCTTTCACGAGATCTTCGTCAACATCGCCGCGCCCATCGCGGTGATCGACCAGGCCCTGCAGGTCGTTGAGTGCAACCACGCCTTCAGCCAACTGTTCGGTGACGACATCAGCACCCTGGGCCTGCAGGACCGCTTCAGCGCCGGCCAGGACGAAGTGCTCGACGACCTGCGCCTGCGCCTGCAGAGCGACGAACGCTGGCGCGGCCACCTGAGCCTGGCGGTCGCCGGGGTGGAACGCGAAACCGAGTGGCAGGTGTCGCCCTACCGCACCCCAGGCCACAGCCTGGTGTTCATCGAGGACGTCACCGAGCACCGCCAGCGCGAACGCCTGCAGGCCACCCAGCTGGACACTGCCAACACCCTGCTGGCCCAGGAAGTCGCGGAGCGCGTGCGCACTGAAGCGCAACTGCTGCAGGTGCAGAAGATGGACGCCCTGGGCAAGCTCACGGGCGGCATCGCCCACGACTTCAACAACCTGCTGACCGGCATCATCACCGGCCTGGAACTGATCAAAAGGCGCGTCGAGGCGCAGCGAACCGATTCGGTGCTGCGCTATGCCGACGCCGCCCTGGCCTCGGCCACCAGCGCCGCCGCCCTCACCCACCGCATGCTCGCCTTCGCTCGCCAGCAGCCGCTCGATACCCGGCCGATCGACATCAACGAGCACGTGCATTCGCTGGAAGACCTGCTGCGCCGCACCATCGGCGAGCGCATCGGCCTGCGCCTGGACCTCACCGCCATTGCCGCGATCGCCATGGTCGACCCGATCCAGTTCGAAAGCGCCGTGCTCAACCTGGTGATCAACGCCCGCGATGCGCTGCCCCAGGGCGGCAACATTCGCCTCTCCACCTATGCCGCCCATTCCCGAGGCGACAGTCGCCTGGCCGACGGCGACTACGTGGTGCTGTCGGTGCGCGACGACGGCGTGGGCATCGAGCACAGGGTAATCGACAAGGTCTTCGAACCCTTCTTCACCACCAAGCCGTTGGGCCAGGGCACCGGGCTGGGGCTGTCGACCATCTACGGCTTCGCTCGGCAGTCGGGCGGCGATGTACATATTCGCAGCCAGGTGGGCCACGGCACCGAGGTCACCCTGCTGCTGCCGGCGGGCGAGGCGCTGCTGGCCCAGGCCCCGGAGCCCATCGCCTTGCCAGACCGTGGTGCCGGCGAACATGTATTGGTGGTGGAAGACATGGCCTCGGTGCGCATGTTCGTCACCGACGTGCTGGTGGATGCGGGTTACCGCTGCACCCTCGCCGAGGACGCCGACCAGGCCCTCGACCTGTTGGCCCGCGACCCGAGCATCGACATCATCCTCAGCGACGTCGGCCTGCCACAGATGAATGGCCGCGAGCTGGCCAATCTGGCGCGCCAGCAGCGCCCGGAAGTGCCGATACTGTTCATGACCGGCTATGCGGAGAACGCCGTCAACCTGCAGACCTTTCTCGAGGCGCGCATGGACATGGTGGTCAAGCCGTTCCGCATCAGCGACCTGCTAGGCCGCTTGCGGGCCTTGCTGGGGCCGGTCTGAGCCCCAGTGGCGTCAGCGGGTGAGCACGTGCTCGCCGGCATCGCGGCGCAGCGGGTAGATATCCAGCAGCGCCAGCGCGCCCACCAGCGCCACGCCGATGAAGGCCACCCGGAAGTCGCTGACCTGGGCCTGGGCGGCGTGCCCCTGCACCGTCATCGACAGCCGCAGCAACAACGCCCCCACCGCCACGCCCATGCCCATGGCCAGTTGGAAGAACATGCTGAACATCGTCGAGGCGCCGCTCATGCCCGGCTTGGGCACGTCGGCGAAACCGATGGAGTTGTAGCAGGTGAACTGCAGCGAGCGTGACAACCCGCCCACGAACAGCACCAGGGCGATCACCGGCCAAGGGGTGTCGGCGCTCAGCAGCGCACAGGCCAGAATCGCCACTACGCCGATGATGCCGTTGGCCAGCAGCACCGTGCGAAAGCCCCAGCGGCGCATGGTGGCGGTGGTGAACGGCTTCATCAGCAGGTTGCCGGCGAACACCGCCAGCACCAGCAGGCCCGCGGTGAAAGGCGGCAGGCCGAAGCCGACCTGGAACATCAGCGGCAGCAGGAACGGCAAGGCGCTGATGGCGATGCGGAACAGCGAGCCGCCGAAGATGCTGGCGCGGAAGGTCGGGAACGCCAGGCTATCGAGGGTCAGCAGCGGCGCCGGGTGGCGGCGGCAGTGGCGAATCGCGAGCCCCGCCAGCACCACGCCGAGCACCAGCATCGCCACGGCCAGGCCGATGCGGTGCGCCTGGGCTTCGGCCAGCCATTCAAGGCCGAGCATGACCGTCGCGCAGGCGCCGGCCAACAGCAGGAAGCCCAGGGTATCGAAGCGCCGCACGTTGGCGTCGCGCCCTGCGGGCACCAGCCATAGCGCGCCCGCGATGGCGATGATGCCCAGGGGAATATTGACGAAGAAAATCCACGGCCAGGTCGCGTAGGTGACCATCAAACCGCCCAGTGGCGGCCCGAGGATGGGCGCCACCAGGCCGGGCCAGGTAATGAGCGCGGTCATGCGCACCAGGTCCTTCTTCTCGGTGGTACGCAACACCGAGAGGCGCCCCACTGGCACCATCAGGGCGCCGCCGATACCCTGCAGCACCCGCGCCATCACGAAGGTATCCAGCTCGGTGCACAGGCCGCACAGCAAGGAGGCGAAGGTGAACAAGGCGATCGCGATGGCGAAGATACGCCGCGCGCCGAAGCGGTCCGCCATCCACCCGGACAACGGGATGAATACCGCCACCGCGAGGATATAGGCGGTGATGCCGATGTTCAGGTCCACCGCCGTGACCCCGAAGGTCTCGGCCATTTTCGGCAGCGCGGTGGTGATCACCGTGGCGTCGAGGTTTTCCATGAAGAAGGTCACGGCCACCAGCAGCGCGACGTTGCGCGCGCGGCGGGTGCTGACGGAAGGTTCGGCGGGTATGGCGGTGGTCATGGGGCGGTCGTCCTTGAACGGGGGCGGTTGTCAGCTGCGGGCCGTGGCGGGAATCGGGCGCAGCACGATGATGCCGGGCACGCTTTTGATATAGGCCAGGAAAGGCGAATCCACCACCTTCATGTTCGCTACCCGCAGCGAGGCGTTGCGCAGCATCGGCCCTTGGGGCGTGGCGACGAAGATGCCGGCGTGGGTCACGTCCAGGCCCTGGTCGGGGGTGTAGATGCCGATATAGTCGCCGGTGCGCAGTTGCGCCAGCAACGCCTGGTCGACGTAGCGGCTGGGGATGTAGGTGATCTGCCGACGGGTGACGCCCAGTTGCGCCAGGTATGGCGTGCCGTCGGCCTTGCGGTTGAGGTCCTTGGTGACGCTGAGGCTGTGCTCGCTGAGCTGGCCGGTCACGTCGAAGGCATTGGCCGGCTGAGTGGCGGCCCAATCGGTAAAGAAATGCCGCCGGTGGAAAAAGCTCACCTGGTTGTTGCTGTAGCGGGTGCGCACCAAGCTCTGCACGAAGCCGGCGTAGCTGGACGACTTGCGCAGGGCCTCGACGTAATCCAGGTAAGTGAAGCAGTCCACGGAGCGCAGGTCGACCACCAGTTGCTCGGGGGTCATGGCCGAGCCGATCAGGGTTTGCGCCTGATAAGGCACGCCCAGGAACTGCGCCGACACCTCGGCGATGCGCGCGCCATCGTCGGCATTGGGAGTGCTGCGCTGGATGCGCAAGGCGCTGTCGATACGCTGCGCGGTGTCGGGATCTATACGCACCAGCGCGGCACTGGCCTGGTTCAGCGCGCCGGCGCACAGCAGCGCCAGCAGCCATTTGGAAATCTTCAACGTCCCCCCCAAGTGCATGGTTCGCCGGGTAGTGGCACCGGCTGGGGGTATCGTACCTTGGGTGGCGGGGAGTTGACTGTGAAAATTTACGTGGAAATGCGCTATCTGGGGGTGGCTATGGCGTAGGCGACGTCGTCGAGGAGTGCCTTGGCCATTTGCCCGAGATACATCGCAGCGAGCGCAGCGTGGGGGCTGGGTGTGCCGAGGGCTACGCCGGCCATTAACTGGTTTACGCAGTCTTGCAGTATTGAAGCGTGCTCCAGTGCGTCTGCGGCTGAAACGTCCGACTTTACTGTGAACAGGTTCTCACCGTTCACCGTGGGGCAGCAGTAGGTAATACCGAGCGTATTAATGCTGGCAATCGGCATAAGATGGTTCACCTTCATTGAAAGATTGTTTTAGGTGTTCTCCCTATTGCCAAAGTTCGCCTCAGCTAGGGAATGGTTAGATCGTAGCGACTTCTGTGAGAAAATCTAGCGAATAGGACGAGAAACGAATCATTATTGTAATTTAATGATTCATTTCGTCCTTATTTTCAACAAGCCGCCAGCAATGTAATTAAATATTTCCGAACCACTGACAAACTCCACCTGGTTTTTTATGTAACATTCGTTTTCTGCGACTCCAAACCGCGACAAAAACCAACGATACTGGCGACTTGAGTTGCTTAATCCAACCCACAACAAGCATTCAATCGCAACCCCACAACATCGGTTCTTGGTCACATCATGCATAAAAACGACAAAGCAGAAATCTTGAAAAAGAACATCAAATATCTGATAAAAAGTAGGGGCGAGACACAAATATCACTTTGCAACGCCAGCGGCCTGACTCGAAGTACCATCTACAACATACTGGAAGGTAGAGTAGTCAATGCACAGCACTCCACCATACGAAAAATATCGGACTTCTTTGGCGTTTCTTATGTTGAGATAGAAACGCTGAACCTCGAACAGAAGGAAACTATAGAATCGACCCTTTCACCAGCAGGAAACAGAAACCCTGCTGCAGTCCCTATCATCCCCCAGAACGTACTACTCGAGCATATCGACAGAAGAATTGGAGAATTGGCAACCACCCAGCGACTGACATATTACTTTGGATCGGCGAGCAATCTCGTGGCAATACTCCTGGAGCACTCGATCGGCGACACCAATGAACCGGGTGATCTACTAATCATCAAAAAAGGCCACACGCATAGCGATGGTGAAAAACTGGCGATCAACAAATCAACCAATGAATTGATAATCACCAGGCAGGCCGGCGGCAGCACCGAATGCATACGGATCATTGGCGAAATCATCGAGGAGCGTGTCTATGCCAAATGACCAAGAACAGCGCAGTGGCCTCAAGTACAAACTGCTTGGCTTCAACGAGGGGCGCCGTTGCGCTTCAATCATGATCATTGCAACAGGCAAGACATTCAATATCAATCTCTAATCAAAGCAAAGTCGCGAAATGTGGCAGCCTGAAAAATCAGCAACAGTCAATACAAGCGGTTGACAGTTCTTCCGCTTGCATATCGGATTATTGCGAGAGCCCCTGATACTACACTGACTGGCCAGGGCTTCTTCTTTCAAGCATGCTCCTGCGCGAAGCCGGCTTATCCAGCCTATATTCTTCTAAACCTTTCGCCCGCAGCGCACACGCATCGCAGGCCGAGCATCCGCTTCCGATCTGGCCGTTATAACAGGTCAGGGTCTCATCCCGGACGAGCTCCAAGCATTGATGATAATCCGCCAACGCCCACACTTGCGCCTTGTTCAACCACATCAAAGGTGTCGCTATGGTGATATCGCTATCCATTCCTAGTCGGATTGCAGTACCCAGCGCCCTTACAAAACCGTCCCGACAGTCGGGGTAGCCGGAGAAATCCGTTTCGCACACGCCAGTGATGACCGTTCCAGCACCTACTTGATAGGCGTAGATTGAGGCCAAGGTCAAAAACAAGATATTCCTGCCTGGAACGAAAGTACTCGGCAATCCATCCTTGGTGGTCCCCGCCAACGGCAGAGGGATGTCGTCCCTGGTCAAACTGCTCGCACTCAACTCATTAAGCAGCCCAACATCCATGACTTTGTGCGCTGTCACTCCCAACTTTGCACAGAGTGCGCGCGCCACGGATATCTCCTGACGATGGCGCTGGCCGTAGTCGAAGGTTATGCAATGCACCTCTTCGTAACGGGTCAACGCATCGATCAAACAAGTCGTAGAATCCTGCCCTCCACTGAAAACCACCACTGCTTTGCCGCTCATGATCGACCTCCGTCTTTTTTTCAGAATAATGATGGTAAATAATCACATATGAACCGTTCGCGCGAATCGGAGAACTTGTATGCAAATATTTCCAACGCGCGCACCGTCATTCAACTTAAAACCTCATCTGTACCGATTGCCCGACAATATCTGTACCGATGGATAAATCATCAGTAACACTTCGTTCATTCCCCATAGTAACTTGCCCGCCTTCGCAACATTCACCCAGGGAAACAGTTCCCCTCGCCTCTATTGGCACCTCATAACAAAGGCGTTCTGGGCATTGAACCCTGCCGCCCATAACAGGAGACACGCGTGGGATTCTTTACTGATGAAGAGCTCGGTACGCTGAGAATAAAAAACATGATCCTGCACGTGGTAGGCGGCACGACTTTCACCGCAGCCAAGGTTCGCAAAGTGGAGCACGAGCCCTTCTTCGTGGGCAAGATTGTCGATACCGCCGTCGACGCGGTGTTCACTTTCGATGCCACGTCCCCCAGCAAGGCTGAGTTGGAAGCCATAGCCAGCGGGAGAGTAACTTTCGAACGAGGCGCACAAGCCCTTGCCCTCAGCTTCAACCGCCAACACGTCAGCGGCAGCAGTGATGGCGCGCTGTTCATGTTCGAACTGACGGTGCGGGATCCAAACACCCGCATCTACAGCCTGATCAAGTACGACTACCGCGAAGCCCTCCAGCAAGATCCCGTCAAGCCTGATGGCCTTCTGCGCCGCATCATCAATGCGTTTATCGATGACAACCGTGCTATTCAGAAGGCGGCGCTGTTCCGGGTAGTCGGCGGCAGCGCCGAAGATGAAGTCTCGGCTCGCGACCGCACCAAGCGCGACAAGCCAGACATCTCGGATTACTTCCGGGACTTCCTTGGCGTGACTCGCGAAGTATCGGACGAAGAACTCAGCAAGAAAGTACGCGGGCTGCTGCAGGACACCCTGACCAAATTTGTCGACCACCTGCCCAACAAACATATTCCCACCGCCTTCGCCGAGGCGCGCGGCATGTTGGGCAAGTGCCAGAAGGTCGACAAGAAGGCAATTATCGAAGCTGTTCTGCACGCCGCCGGCGATCCGACGGACAGCAAACTCAAGCAACGCATCATTCATGACACCGAACAACGGATTCGCAAGGCCAAGCTCGACAACCTCAGTTTCAAGCCCGTGCCCAACATCCTACGCCAACCCGCCTATCGTCGGATCAAGACCACCGAGGGAGTGACGGTTACCTTCCCGGACAACGCCGCCAGCAACCTGGTACAGGTGCAAACCACCGCCAACGGCGGCCAGCGCATCGTCATCGAAACTCAACGGATTACCAATGACGATCTTGTCGGCAAGCGACCTGGCTAGGCTACTGGATACGCTGGAGGCGCAAGCTGGCGCCTATGTCACCGAAGATCAGCAGTGCGTAGTGGTTTCAGCCTTGTCGGCGGTAGCGGCCAAGAACCTGGCGCGAGCCTGTAACGACTTGCGGTGGCGGTTTCACCTCGAGGATTCGGAGCACAACCCGTTCAGCCTCGATGAACCCTTGAGGGATGAGTGGGCGCCGTTTCGCGTCAACTTTGAGAAACCACCGGGAGCGGATCAGAACGCTTTGTATTTGCTCAGCGCCCGAGGTGTGAGCGATTGGCTGGAACGAGGGCATGCCGCGGCGCATTGGCGCCTTGCCTCTATTCGCCAGCCCTTGGTGACCCAATGTCGCCTGTATACCGATTGGGAGTGCGAGCAGCCATTCGCGCAAGCGCCTGAAACACGCTCACCGCGCAGCCTGGTGCGCGAAATATCCCACAGCCCGCAAGTGCCTGGCGATATCCGTTGCTGGTTGCTGGCCGAGCAGGCCGATATCGATATTGCTGACCCCTTGCATCGGCTGTGGGCGAGCAAAGCCTTCGATGCATTGGCACGCAGCCTGGCAGACGAACTCTTTGACGATAACGGCCTGCTGTTCACCGGACCGCCCCCACTCAGGCTTCGGTTGGCCCCACCTACCGCGCAATCGCCGGCCGCTGGCACGTTCGCCCTGTTGCAGGACGCGGCACGCTGGGTTTACGCGTCGCTCCGTGAGGCAGAGCCGCGCCACCGCATGCTAGCCAGTGAAATCGCACGCATGGCTCGTGCCGACGGCGGCGCCTGCGAGCATTTTGCGGAGCATCTCGCAACGGCGCTCGAAGGTGCCAAGACCAGCTACCGCATCTATCTCAGCGGTATCACCTTGGACTCATTGAAGATGCTGGCACAGCTACGCAGTAGTGCCTTGGACGAAAACGCGAAGATAGCCGAATCAACACAGAAGGCCGTAGCGGGCTCGGCAGTTGGATTAAGCGTAGTGCTGGGCACCTACATTGCGCAACTGGACGCGAACATAAGGCCTTGGACCGCAACCTTGCTGATTGCCTGTGCCATTGGCTATAGCGCCAAGGTGGTATGGTCAAACGGCGCCTTCATCCGGCTGCAGCGCCAACAGCGGCTGGCGTTCCACCCACATCTTTATCGGTTTCTACCGCCGAGCGATTACCAGAACATGGTCAGGCGCCCGGCCAAGCGCTCAGGGTGGATCTACAGGCGCACCGCAGTTTGCGGGCTGGCAATGGTAGTCGTGGTGGGCATTGCGATTATCGTGGCAGGCTTTGTCAATGATCCGTCCGACATCCCGGACCATAAGCCTGCCAAAGCTTGCGAAAGATCGGTGATCGAGCCCGCCCCAATTGACCGGTCGAAACCATCAAGCCGCTTGCTCTGGTCGACGCAGATTATCGATGGAGCTAGCTCAAGCCAGCTGCAAAAAAGCGCCCAAGGCTTGCCGCGTGAGGTCGTTGAGCGAGATCTGCCGCTCACTGGCAGCGACGCTTGCCGCCAGATGTAGATCGTGGCCGACCCGGACGTTGAAAGAACCCTTGCAGGATACTTCCGGGATATGTCCAAGCTGTTGGCAGGTTTCAAGGTAATCATCGACCGCCGACCGGAAAGCCTCGCTCAATTGAGCAACGGTTTCACCCTCATAGCTGACCAGGGCCTTGATGAACTGCAGCTTGCCGTAAAGGCAGTTGTCTTCGGGACTGGCTTCGATCGAACCGTAGTAACCCCGGTGCTGTAATAACGACCCCATCAGATGAGCCCTCCTGTTTTGAGACGTTCGACGACCTGGCGGCGGACATACGCTTTGAGCTGATTGCCGGGATGAGGCTTATGCAGGCTTATCATCGCATGCGCATTGCCGTTGTCGAATTTGACCCTGCTTCCATCACCTTGCAGTTGACTGTAGCCAAGCCCCTTCAGCAAGTTGCATAGCTCGGCCCAGGTGAAGACGGCTTGACTGTTCAGCAGCTTGATGAGCAATTTTTCTTGTTTGGACATTTAAAGCGCTCTTTGCAACTAAATTTAGTCGCAAAAAACGCTTGGGTCAACCATACAAATTATCCCTGCCTTACATCCGCGAAGCCTGCCGCCCCTCCACCCGCTCACCCTGCGCCAGGCTTTCCCAATCCGGCTGTTCTACCTTCGGCTCCGGCGCCTGTGCGCCCTCTTCCGCCGTCTCCAGCCACCAAGCCGACCCCGGGCTTGGGTAATCCAGATAGAACGGCTGGCCCATTTCCGGCGTGGTCAGCCGTACATTGCGTTCCCAAGCCAAGGCCTGGATACGGTCCAGCGGCTCGTGCCAGGCGTGCATCGCCAAATCGAAGGTGCCGTTATGGATCGGCAGCAACCAGCGCCCGCGCACATCCGCATGGGCCTGCAGGCTCTCCTCGGGCTGCATGTGCACGTCCGGCCAGTCGGCGTTGTAGGCACCGGTCTCCATCAGGGTCAGGTCGAAGGGGCCAAAGCGCTCGCCGATCAGCTTGAAGCCGCTGTGGTAGCCAGTATCACCGCTGAAAAACACGCTACGGGTCGCGCTGCGGATCACCCAGGACGCCCACAAGGTACGGTTGCCGTCCAGCAGCCCGCGGCCAGAAAAATGCTGGGAAGGCGCGGCGATCAGGTCGACGCCGTGCAGCTGAATGCCCTGCCACCAGTTCAGTTCATGCACCTTGGCGGCGGGCACGCCCCATTCGATCAGGGTCTGGCCCACGCCCAGCGGCGCGATGAAGTGCTCGGTGCGCGCCGCCAGGGCGAGGATGGTCTGGTGGTCGAGGTGGTCGTAGTGGTTGTGCGACAGGATCACCCCGGCCAGCGGCGGCAGTTCGTCAAGGCTGATGGGCGGCTGGTGGAAGCGCTTGGGCCCGGCCCATTGCACCGGCGAGGCGCGCTCGGCGAATACCGGGTCGGTCAGCCAGAAGCGCTGGTTGAGCTTGAGCAGCACAGTGGAGTGGCCGAGTCGGTATACGGTGTTGTCCGGGGCCGCCAGCAACTGGTGGCGGGTCAGCGCCTGCACCGGGATAGGCGCACTGGGGCGGGTGTCGGCAGGCTTGCCGAACAGCGAGGTCCAGATCACGCGCAGGGTCTTGAGGGCGCCCATGGGCCGAGGCGGGACGAAGTTGACGTAGCGCCCGTCCTGCTGGCGCAGGGTGGCGGTGACGCTGGCGGGAGAGGTCCGGGAGATTTGGGACATGGCGGCATGACTCCATGAAAGGTGCGGCGATTGCGGGTGTAACCGGCCGGGGAACTACACTGGATGGAACGACAAGGATGTTTCGATTGCACAAGGGTGCACGAGGCTTTCGAGCAATTACACTACACAGTGTAGTTTCTAGGTTGCATCATTTCACCGGACAAGTAAACTGCCCAGTGTAACTTTTTGACGACGAGCCCCCATGACCACCCCTGCCCCGCGACTCACCGACCTCAAACGCGAAGCCATCGCCCAGGCTGCCATCGACGAGTTTCGCGACAATGGGTTCGAGGTCACCAGCATGGACCGCATCGCGGCCCGCGCCGGGGTTTCCAAGCGCACGGTGTACAACCATTTCCCCAGCAAGGAAGCGCTGTTCACCGAAATCATGCGCCGCCTGTGGGCCCGGTCCGCCTACGCCGACGAAGACCCTTACTGTCCCGAGCGTAGCCTGGAGGCGCAACTGCTGGAACTGCTTGAAACCAAGATGGCCACCCTCAGCGACCAGAACTTCATCGACCTGGCACGCATCGCCATCGGCGCTACCGTGCATTCGCCCGACCGCGCCAAGGTCTGGGTCGACCGCCTGAACGAACGCGAGGAAACCTTCAGCCTGTGGATTCGCGCCGCGCAGAAACACGGCCGCTTGAAACCCGTGGACCCCGCTTTCGCCGCGACGCAGCTGCACTCATTGATCAAAGCCTTCGCCTTCTGGCCGCAGGTGACACTTAATGAACCAATTTTGTCGCCGCAAAAGCAGCGTTCCGTAATCCAGTCCGCGCTGGAAATGTTCCTGAACTGGTATGCTGTGTAACAGGCCGCCCAGGCGGTCACACCCTCTGCCACACCCACAACAATGATCGCAACCGCTCGCCGCTTGTGCCTGGGCAATGGCCATCACCTGTGCCGTCCGGGTCCGCACGACCGTGTCATGTACGAAGGATTTTCAATGGAACAGCAAGCGAGCCCCGGCCAACTGCGCCGTGGCCTCAAGAACCGCCATATCCAGCTGATCGCCCTGGGTGGCGCCGTCGGCACCGGGCTTTTTCTCGGCGTGGCCCACACCGTGGCCATGGCCGGCCCGTCGGTCATCCTCGGTTACGCCATCGCCGGCGTGATCGCCTTCTTCATCATGCGCCAGCTGGGCGAAATGGTGGTCGAAGAGCCGGTCGCCGGCACCTTTGCACACTTCGCCGCACGTTACTGGAGCCCGCGTGCCGGGTTCATGTCAGGCTGGAACTACTGGGTGCTCTATGTGCTGGTGGGCATGGCCGAACTCAGCGCCGTTGGCGTCTACGTGCAGTACTGGTGGCGCGACATGCCGCTGTGGGGCTCGGCGGCGATCTTCTTCGTGGCCATCAACCTGATCAACCTGTTCAACGTGCGCGTGTATGGCGAGATGGAGTTCTGGTTCTCGCTGATCAAGATCGTCGCCATCATCAGCATGATCCTCTTCGGCGCCTGGCTGCTGGCGAGCGGCAACGGCGGCCCCGACGCCAGCGTCGCCAACCTGTGGCAACACGGTGGCTTCTTCCCCAACGGCTTCAAGGGCCTGCTGATGGCCATGGCCTTCATCATGTTCTCCTTCGGTGGCCTGGAGCTGATCGGCATCACCGCCGCCGAGGCCGATGACCCGGAGCGCAGCATTCCCAAGGCGACCAACCAGGTCATCTATCGCATCCTGCTGTTCTATGTGGGTGCCCTGGCGGTGCTGCTCAGCCTGTACCCGTGGCAGAAAGTGGTCACCGACGGCAGCCCCTTCGTGCTGATCTTCCACTCGCTGGATAGCGACATCGTCGCCACCCTGCTCAACGTGGTGGTACTGACTGCAGCGCTGTCGGTCTACAACAGCTGCGTGTACAGCAACAGCCGCATGCTGTTCGGCCTGGCCAAGCAAGGCAACGCTCCGCAGGCACTGCTCAAGGTCAACCGCCGTGGCGTACCGTTGGCGGCGCTCGGGGTGTCCTCGGCGGCGACCGGCCTGTGCGTGCTGGTGAACTACCTGATCCCGGGCGAGGCGCTGAAGCTGCTGATGGCCCTGGTGGTCGCGGCGCTGGTGCTCAACTGGGTGATGATCACCATCACCCACCTGAAGTTCAGCAAGGCCCAGCGTGAAGCGGGCCGAGTGTCGAAGTACAAGAGCTGGGGCTACCCGGTCACCAACTATGTGTGCCTGGCGTTCCTGGCCGGCATTCTGGTGCTGATGTACCTGGACGCGGACGTGAGCCTATCGGTACTGCTGATTCCCATCTGGCTGGCGGTCTTGAGCGTGGCCTACTTCATCAGGCAGCAGCGCAAGGCGTGATCATTGAAGAAGGGGCCAAGGCCCCTTTTTCATTGCCTCAGAACTGCACGTCGGCACTGGCCACCAGCGTCACGAATGGCCCCACGAGGGTCTGATGATGGTGCGCGATGATCGCCTCGGCCTTCAGCGCCGGGCTGTCCATCGTGGTGTGGGCATCCGCCGCCAACTGCGCCTTGAAACCCAGGTCCCCGGCCAGCCGGCAGGTACTGTCGACGCAATACTCCGTCTTCATGCCAGCGATCACCAACTCTTCCACTCCCGCATCATCCAGCCATTCGGCCAGCCCGGTATTGAAGAAGCAACTGGGGCGCGACTTGTCGATGATGTGGTCGGCCTGCACATCCACATCCAGCTCGGGCAGCAGTTGCCACAACGCACTGCCCGCGGCGATCGGCGAACCCTGCGGGCCGGTATGGCGTACGAACACTATGGGTGCTTGAGCGGCGCGCGCCCTGGCGATCAAGCCATTGATCGCGGCCAGCACCCGCGGCCCTTCGAACGGCGCTTGGGGGCCATGGAACAGGCCGACCTGCATATCGATTACCAGTAGTGCCTTCATTGTCCATCTCCTTGAAATTGCCAGGCCGGACGGGGAAAGCAAAAGGCCCCGTCCAGTGTACTGGCGGGGCCTTGGTCGTACGCTAGGGGCTGAGCCTCAGGTACCGCACCGCGGGCCGCCGGAGGCGGTCGTGGTGGTGGTAGTGAGGTGCTGCGCTACGAAGTTCATGGGCCGATACTGCCCTGCAGGGATTGCACCCGTCAACCTACCTGTCGAGATTGTCATCCAGCCAGAGCTCACTCTACTTCATACAGCCCATGCACATTGGGCACCGACTGCAGGCGCCGGCGCACATCGTCGTCGATGGCCGGGTCGTCGGGATGGTAGAGCTTCACCTGCCGGTAAGCGTTGATCCGGTTGATCTCGGTGCCCAGGTATTCCCACACCACCCGGGTGCACGCCGGCGTGCGCCGGTCACCGCTGGAGACGCCGGTTTTCAGGCCGTTGAGCCGGGTGATGCGGCTCTTGAAGCTGGGAATGAGGATGGTCTGGCTCATCTCGTTTACGGTCAACGACTCGTAGTCGATGAGAAACAGCCGGTCCTGCAGCGCGAACGCGGCGCCCAGGTAGCGGCAGCGTACCCAGTCGTCGGCCTGGGGGTCGGTGGTGCTGGAGCGCTCCTGGCGTTCCTGGCGCTCGAACAGGAAGTTGCCCTGCTCTTCGCGCAGGTGCACCAGCGACAGCAGGATGGTGCCCGGCACCGACATGCAGTTCGAATACTCGAAATAGTAGCCACAGTAGCGCGCAAGGCTGGCGGCGTGCTCGCGCAACGGCGCCAGCAGCTTGAGCAGCGGATCGTCGGCCGTTGGCGCGGCGACATTCGCCGAACGCGCGCCGATCAGGTCGGAAAACTGCTCCGGCGGCAAACCCAGCTCGTAATCCTCGACTCCGAAGAAATCGCCGATGCGCTTGAGGTTGTAGGCCGTGGGCTGGCTCTGGCCGTTGAGGTACTTGTTGAACTGCGCGCGGTTGATGCCCACCAGGCGGCAGACCTCGGAGATAGAACGGTAGTGGCTGCAGGCAAGCTTGAGATTGGTACTGAAATGTTGACTCATGGTCCAGCTTTAGTGTGATGCGACTGGTGCCATCATAGCATCAAGTTGCACCAAATCGGAGCAAGACGCGAAATTGTCACAGAGTATGTATCAGCCAATCATGCGCACCTTTCGCGGCGGCCCGTTTCGCTCGCTTGTCTTTACAGGTACAGAACAACAACACGAGGGCACACCCATGCTTGAAATGCTCAACGATTTCCTCTCCGGCAAACTGCTGATCGTACTGATCGTCGGCCTGGGCAGCTACTTCACGTTGCGCTCGCGCTTCGTCCAGTTTCGCCATTTCGGCCACATGTTCAGCGTGTTCAAGGAATCGATCCGCGGCCAGGGTGGCCAACTGAGTTCGTTCCAGGCCCTGATGCTGAGCCTGGCCGGCCGCGTCGGCGCCGGCAACATCGCCGGTGTCGGCATCGCCGTGACCCTGGGTGGCCCAGGTGCGGTTTTCTGGATGTGGGTGACGGCGCTGGTGGGCATGTCCAGCAGCTTCTTCGAGTGCACCCTGGCCCAGGTCTACAAGCGCGGTGATGGCGATGGCATGTACCGTGGCGGCCCGGCCTACTACATTCAGCATGGCCTCAAGCTGCGCTGGATGGCCATCGTGTTCTCGGTGCTGCTGCTGGTCACCTACGGCTTCACCTTCGTCGGCCTGCAGTCCTACACCGTGACCCACTCGCTGCAGAACGCCTTCGGCTACGAGCCGCGCTACACCGGCATCATCCTCGCCGTGCTGCTGGGCGTGGTGTTCCTCGGCGGCATCAAGCGTATCGCCTCGGTGTCCGACCTGCTGGTGCCGGTCAAGACCCTGGCCTACATCGGCGTGACCCTGTACGTGATCTTCACCCAGATCGACCACGTGCCGCACATGCTCGCCACCATCGTCAAAAGCGCCTTCGGCCTCGACCCGGCCTTCGCCGGCCTGCTGGGCAGCGCCATCGTCATGGGCGTGAAGCGCGGCGTGTTCGCCAACGAAGCCGGCCTGGGCAGCGCCCCTAACGTCGCCGCCGTGGCCTCGGTCCGCCACCCGGCCGCGCAGGGCGTGGTGCAAGCGTTCAGCGTGTTCCTCGACACCTTCGTGATCTGCACCTGCACCGCGCTGCTGATTCTACTCTCGGGCTTCTACACCCCAGGCTTCGAAGGCGACGGCATTGCCCTGACCCAGAACTCCCTGGCCGCCGTGGTCGGTGACTGGGGCCGCACCTTCGTCAGCATCGCGCTGTCGCTGTTCGTGTTCACCTGCATCCTCTACAACTACTACCTGGGCGAAAACAGCCTGCAGTTCCTGACCCGCAACCGCTTCATGCTGATTGGCTACCGCGCGCTGGTGATGGTACTGATCCTGTGGGGCTCCATGCAGGACCTGAGCACCGTGTTCGCCTTCGCCGACATCACCATGACCTGCCTGGCGTTCGTCAACCTGACCGCCCTGTTCATGCTGTTCAAGGTCGGCCTGCGGGTGATGCGCGACTACGATGCCCAGCGCAAGGCTGGCGTCAAGCAGCCGGTGTTCGACGCTTCGCAGTACAAGGACCTGGACATCGATCCCCAGGCCTGGCCAGTCAAGGCTGAAAACGCCCAGGACGCTCACTACGTGGCCGGCTTGGCCCAGGCCCAGCGCTGAGGTTGTGTGGTAGACGAAGGAAACGCCCCGGTTGGGGCGTTTTTTTTTGCTCAGTGCTCTTCGCGGAACCCCTCCCCCCGCCACCAGTCTCAGCCAACAGGCTGGCGACCCTCGTGACGGCCGCCAACGGACTGCGAAGACCTCATGCCCAACACCTCCCTGCTCCTGCGTTTCTGGTTGATCCTGCTGGGGAGCGTGCTGTGTATTGCGGGGGCGTTCTTCGTGGTGTTCGGGGGCCGGTTGGTGATGCTGCAGGGCAGCGCCTACTATCTTGTGGCCGGGCTGGCGTTGGTGGTTTCAGGTTGGCTGCTAATGCGCCGTCGCAGTTTAGGCGCCGTGCTCTATGGCTTGCTGTTCGCAATGACCGTGGCCTGGGCATGGGATGAAACAGGCTGGCAATTCTGGCCCCTGCTGGCACGGCTGCAGTTCTTTGCCATTGTGCTGATCCTGGTGGCGATCGCCTTCCCGGCCCTGCGCCGCGACGAAGGCCGCACGCCCTGGCGCAAGGCCAGTCACACCTCGGCGCTGCTGCTGGCGTTGGCATCTGCAGCCGGGATCTGGGGGATGTTCGAAGTACACCCGTTGGTGGCACCAGCGGCGACCGCGGCAATCACCGCTTCGTCCAGCGACCAGCCTGGCAACTGGGAACACTACGGCAACACCCCAGGCGCCTCGCGCTTCGTCGCGTTGTCGCAACTGACGCCCGCCAACGTCAGCCACCTGCAGGTGGCCTGGACCTTCCACACCGGCGATACCCCCATCAGCCCCAGCGGCAACGGCGCCGAAGACCAGCAGACGCCCCTGCAGATCGGCGACACCCTCTACCTGTGCACGCCCCACAACAACGTCATCGCCCTGGACGCCGCCACTGGCCAGCAACGCTGGCAAACCCGCCTCGATGCCCATCAGGACAAATGGATGCGCTGCCGTGGCCTGGCCTATTTCGATGCCAACCGCGCCATCGTCCAGCCGAGCAGTCCAGGCGCCAGCACGCTGCCGGCAGGCCGCATCGAAGCCGGCGCGCAGTGCCAGCAACGCATCCTGCTCAACACCATCGAAGACCAACTGGTCGCCCTCGACGCCCACACCGGCGCCTTCTGCCCAGGCTTCGGCGTGCAAGGCCGGGTCGACCTCAAGGCCGATATCGGCCAAGGCGCCGAGTCCGGTGATTACTCCCTGACCTCGGCCCCGACCTTGGCGGGCACCACGGTGGTGGTCGGCGGCCGGGTAGCCGACAACGTCAGCAATGACATGCCTGGCGGCGTATTACGGGGGTTCGACGTGATGACCGGAGCCCTGCGCTGGGCCTTCGACGCCGGCAAAACCGGCGAGCCACCCTACAGCCGCTCGACCCCCAACGCCTGGGCGCCGATGTCCTACGATCCCGCCTCCAATACGGTGTTCATCCCCCTAGGCAGTGCCGCGCTTGACTTCGTCGGCACCACCCACAACCCTATCGACCGCCAATACGGTGCCTCGATGCTCGCCCTGGACGCCAGCAGCGGCCAGGAGAAATGGCATTTCCAGACGGTGCACGACGACCTCTGGGATTTCGACGTGCCCATGCAGCCCAGCCTGATCGACTTCGCCCAGCCCGGCGGCCAACGCACCCCGGCGCTGGTGTTCGGCACCAAGGCCGGCCAGCTGTTCGTGCTGGACCGTAGCACTGGCAAGCCGTTGACCGCCGTCGCCGAGCAAGCGGTCAACCCCGGCGCCATCCCCGGCGAAACCTATTCAGCCACCCAGCCGATCTCGACGGGCATGCCGCAGATCGGCACCGTCACCTTGACCGAAGCCGACATGTGGGGCACCACGCCCTTCGACCAGTTGCTGTGCCGCGTGCAGTTCAAAGCTTTGCGCTACGACGGCCTGTTTACCCCGCCCGGCCTCGACCCGACGCTCAACCTGCCGGGTTCCCTGGGCGGCATGAACTGGGGCGGCCTAAGCCTCGACCCGCTGCGCCACTACCTGTTCGTCAACGACATGCGCGTGGGCCTGGAGATGCAGCTGGGCGAAACCGAACACCCGCACGCACACAACGACATCGCCGCGACCAGCGATTCGCGGCCGCGCAAACCGCAGCCTATGGAAGGCACACCGTACGCCATCAAGGTCAAGCAGCGCTTCGTCTCGCCGCTGGGGATTCCCTGCCAGAAACCGCCGTTCGGCACCCTCACGGCGATCAATCTCGATACTCGGGAGATCGCCTGGCAGGTGCCGGTCGGCACCGTGCAAGACACCGGCCCGCTGGGCATCAAGATGCACCTGCCAATTCCCATCGGCATGCCCACCCTCGGCGGTACCCTGGCGACCCAGGGCGGCCTGCTGTTCATTGCCGCCACCCAGGACTACTACCTGCGCGCCTACGACAGCGCCACCGGCGAAGAACGCTGGAAAGGCCGCCTGCCCGTGGGCAGCCAGGGCACGCCGATCAGCTACCGTGTCGGCGGCAAGCAGTACGTGCTGATCTCGGCAGGCGGTACGCGCAATTCAAAGGACCGCGGCGACTATGTGATTGCCTATGCCCTGCCCGACTGAGCCGCAGCCCACAACCCGTGCGCCTGGTCTTTGAGCCACAGCGCCTGGGCCCAGCGGTCGCTGATGTCGCGGCCATCGGGCCCGGTAATCGCATAAGGCGGCGGGCCCAGTTCACAGGTGAACGACAGGCTCTGGTCAGGCCCGGCGCGCCGCAGCCAATCCTCCATTCCGTATTGCCACCAAGCCATGAACTGCTCCACCCAGGGCCGATGCTGGGCGAAATCCAAAGGCACCTGGACCTGTTCGCAACTGGCGACGCGGCCGTGAAAGCCCCAGCTGTTGCGCAGGATGGCCTTCACGTGGCCGTCGTCGACCGGATCCACCGGCAACGGCAGCTCGCGCCCCGCCACGTAATGAGACAGGTCGGCCAGCAACTTGAGGTCGGGCATGGCCTCGAGCAGGTCGAGGGTGAAATGCAGGTCGCTGGTCAGGCGATAACGGTGGGTTTCCACCAGCACTGGAAAATTCACCTGCTCGGCCAGGCGTTGCCAGCCTTCCACCAGCTTGATCGCCTCCGCCAGCGAGCGTGGGCGCACGTCGGCTTGCAGCGTGAGGTGGTGGCAGCCATGGCGGCTGATCACGTCCAGGCAGGCGGCGAGGTCATCGACGCTGCGCGGGAACAGCTGCCCCTCGATCTGCAACCCTAGCGCCTTCGCCGCCTCGGCCAGGCGTTGTACCGGCTGGGGCTGCCAGAAATGATCGGTGATGCCGTCGAAGCCGGCGGCGACGATGCGCTCAAGCTCGGCCTCGAGGGGCCCGGCCAACTGGCCGCGGTGGTCCTGCATGGCCCACATCGATTGAAATACCAGAAAGCGTTTCATCCTCAACCTCGCAGCAGTTGTTTGAGCGATACAGCGGGGTCGGCGAGCTCGGCCGGCGACAGCGGCTTGCCATCGAGGATCAACCGTTCGCACAGCTTGATATCCTTGCCGATGCTGCTGCCCTGGGCCCAACCGCACACGCCGCGCAAGCGCTGCTGCCCATCCAGATAGAACAGCAGGAAGCTGCCACCGGGCAGTTCACGGCTGGCACTGGGGGCGGCGTTATGAAGGCTGCCGACGGTTTGCAATCCGGCATCGAATTGATCGGACCAAAACGCCGGAAGGTCCATGAACGGCAGCTCGCGCCCCAGCATGTTCAGCGCGGCATGGCGGCCCTGGGCTTCGGCGTTGCGCCAGGTTTCCTGGCGTTGAAAGGCGCCCCCGGGCTCGAGACGGTACTCGCACACATCGCCAGCGGCGTAGACCGCTTCGGCGCTGGTGCGCAACGTCGAATCGACCTGGATGCCCTGTCCCACCGCCAAACCACCCTGAACGGCCAGCTCGGTATTGGGCAGCATGCCGATGCCCACTACCAGAAGGTCACAGGGGATTCGGCTGCCATCCGCCAGCATCACCGCTTCAGCGCGCTCGCGGCCTTCGACGCTCTGCAACTGCACCCCCAGGCGAATATCCACACCTTGCTCGCGGTGCAGCGCCAGCAGCGCCTCCGAGACCCGTGGCGGCAAGACCCGCGCGGCCAGGCGGTCGGCAGCCTCCAGCAGGGTCACCTGGCAGCCCAATGCCCGCGCCGTAGCCGCCACTTCCAGGCCGATAAAGCCACCGCCCACCACCACCAGCCGCGCACCGGGCTGCAGCTGGCTGCGCAAGGCTAAAGCTTCATCGTGGGTGCGCAGATACAGCACATTGGTCAGCGCCGGCGACACCCCAGGCAAACGCCGCGCCTTGCCACCGGTGGCCAGCAGCAGGGCGCTGTATTCCAGCGTACGGCCATCGGCGAGCTGCAAGCGCCGCGCCTGGGTGTCCAGCTTCAGCGCCGGATTGCCAGGCATATGCTCGATCGCCAGTTCATCCACGCGCTGGGCATCACACAGGCTGAAATGCGCCAGCTCGGCACTGCCCTGCAGCAGGCCCTTGGACAAGGGTGGCCGCTCATACGGCAGGTGCAGTTCATCACCGATCAACACCAGCCGCCCCGCGTAACCCTCCTCACGCAGCGTCAAGGCCACTCGGCCGCCCGCATGGCCGGCGCCGACGATGATCAGCGTCTCGCCGTGGCCGCTCATGCCGTCAGCGCCAGCATCACGCGCCCAGCCTCGACCCGCACCGGGTAGGTGCGCAGGTTCACGCACACCGGCGCGCCCAGGGCCTTGCCGTCGCGGTAGTCGAAGCGGCCGTTATGCTTGGGGCATTCGATCACGTGGTCCATGACCAGGCCGTCGGCGAGGTGGATCTTTTCATGGGTGCACAGGCCGTCGGTGGCGTAGAACGCGCTGTCGGCGGAGCGGTACACGGCGTAGGTATGTTGGGCGTGGTCGAAGCGCATCACATCTTCTTCGTCGATGTCGTCCACGGCGCACACATCGATCCACGCTTGCACAAAGGCTAACTGGTTCATGGCAGTGTTCCTTGTTATTGGTGGTCAGCTGGGGATGGCTTCGCGGGCTTGGGCCTGCTCGCCGGCCTCATGGCGGCTGGGAATGGGTCGGTGCACGAAGTAGCCCGGGTCGCTGCGCTGGCGCCACACGGTCGGCAGGATTTCCTTGAACGCGACGAACAGGTTGGGGTACGGCGGCGGGCAGTCGTCGCGTATCTCTTCGTGCAACTGCGCGAGGTTGTAGTAAGGCACCATCGGGAACATGTGATGTTCCAGGTGATAGTTCATGTTCAGGTACAGGAAGCGCAGCACCGGGCCCATGTAGATGGTGCGGCAGTTGGTGCGGTGGTCGAGGCTGTCTTCGGCCAGGCCGACATGCTGGGAAACGCCGAACATATAGGACAACCAGCCGCCGTAAATCGTCGGCAGGCCGATCAGCATCAACGGCAGCCAGCTGGCGAACACCACGGCGCTGAGTGCCGTGGCCGCGAATATCAGCAGCCACAAACGCGCGGTGAAGGTCACCTTGGGCCACTCGGACTCGGGGATGAAGCCTTGTTCGGCCTCGCTCATCCGGCCACGGGCGTGCCGCCACAGGGACCCGGCGACGTTCCACACGTGGGGCAGGGAAAACAGGCTCAGGAACATCTTCCCCAGGCTTGGTGGCCGTGGCTCAACGATCTCGGGGTCGCGCCCCACCACGATGGTATCGGTGTGATGGCGGGCATGGCTCCAGCGCCACACCTGGGGCTCGAAGAGAATCATGAAGCAGGCGACCTGGTAGACCGCATCGTTCATCCAGCGGGTCTTGAACGCCGTGCCATGGCCACACTCGTGCCAGCGCGGGTTGGACCCGGTGCCGTACAGCACGCCATAAGCGAAGAAAAACGGCACGCAGGCCCAACTGCCCCAGAAGACGATGCCGCCTGCCGCCGTCACGGCCAGCAGCAGGAACCACAAGAGGGTGTCGCGCAAGGCGGGAGCGTCGCGGCGCTGCATCAGCTCCTTCAGGCGTTTGCGCGGTACCGCGCATTGGTACCAAGTGGCGGACGCCAGGCCCTTTTCGATGGCACGGGCGGCTTCGGGACCGGTCAGGCTGTAATCGCGGCGGGAATGGACTTCAGGCATTTTTATTGTTCTCTGCAAGTGTGTTGTTGGAATACTTGCTCGATGCGGTACACACCGTTGAGAAGAAATATAGGGAGGCCGCGGTTGGCCCTCAAGGCTGGCCGGGCAAAGGCTCTCAAGCTATCATCCAGGCCCTGTGGAGCATGATAGTTTTCTATCAACGCGTATTTCAGGGTGAACATGAATAACAACAAGCGCCCCACCATCGCCACTGTCGCCGCCCAGGCCGGGCTCAGCGTAGCCACCGTCGACCGGGTGCTCAACGCCCGCGCGCCGGTCAACGAAAGCACCGCGCAACGGGTGTTCGAAGCCGCCGAAAGCGTCGGCTACTTCGCCGCCCGCCTCATCGGCCAGCGCATCCGCGCGCGGCGCCCTAGCTACCGCTTCGGCATCCTGCTGCTGGCCACCGCGCAAACCTTCTACGGCAACTTCGCCGCCGCCATTCGCCAGGCCGCCCAGGCCCACGCCGATGCCAACCTCAGTTGCCAGTTCGAGTACATCCACGACCGCAGCCCCGCCGCCATCGTCGCTCAGCTGGAACAGTTGGCGGTGCAATGCGACGGCGTGGCGGTGGTGAGTTTCGCCCACCCGCTGATCAACGCCAGCCTCCAGCAGTTGCGCGCGGCCGGCGTGCCGATCGTGGCGCTGCTGTCGGATATCGATGAGCACGGCCAGGAGCCCTATGTCGGGCTGGACAACCATGAGGTCGGGCGCACCCTGGGCTGGGTGGTGGCGCACACCTGCGGCGCGCGGGAAGGCAGTGTCGGCGTGCTGGTCGGTGGCCATCGCTTTCTTGGCCACCAGCAGCGGCTCGAAGGCCTGCGCAGTTACCTCAGCGCCCACGCACCTGGCCTGCAACTGCTGGAGCCGTTGATCAACATGGACAATAGCGACATCAGCGAGGAAGCCAGCCTCGAATTGATGGCGCGCCATCACGACCTGCGCGGCCTATGCGTCGCGGGCGGTGGGGGTGATGGGTTGATCAGCGCGTTGCGCCAGTTGCCGCAACCTCCACGCTTGTGCTGCGTGGTCCCGGAGTCCACCCCCCTGTCGTGCCAGGCACTGCGTGATGGCCTGCTGCGGGCGGTGATCGATTCGCCCGTGGTGCCGCTGGCTCAGGCGTTGATCAATCTGCTGCTGGAACTGCAAGACAACCCGACGTTCGACCCCCAGCGCCAACGGGTGTACGTGGCGCTGCAGATCATCACCTCGGAAAACGCCCGGGATTAGCGATCGTTGCTGGCCACGGCGTCCTGTTTACGCAGGGTGTCGACCACCGCGTCGAAGAACACCATGGGGTTGATGGCGTCCTTGCGGTTCGGCTTGGGCTGCGCCGCCAGGGCGACGATTACCACGTTGGCGGCCGGGTCGACGTAGATGTACTGGCCGAGCATGCCGGTGGCGGCATAGGCGTGGTCCTGCAGCGACCCCTTGGTCGATGCCGTCCACCACATGTAGCCATAGCCGGCTTGCGTGCCGTCGGCGAGGGTCTTGGCGGTGGTGGCGTCTTCCACCCAATGGTCGGGCAGCAGGGACTTGCCATCGATCTCGCCGTTGTTCATGAAAAACAGACCGAAGCGCCCGTAGTCGCGCAAGGTAGCGCTCATGCCGCTGCCACCGATTTCCAGGCCATTGGGCGAGTCGAGCCACCAGGTGGCGTCGGCCTCCATGCCGTAGGGCTGCCAGACCTTTTCCGCGAAGTACTGCGCCAGCGGCTTGCCCACCGCCTTGCGCACCACTTCCGCCAGCACCTGGGCCTCGCCGGTGTTGTAGTTGAACACCGAGCCCGGCGGCGCGGCGCGGGGCAGCTGTTGCATCAGCGCCATGGTCGCGCCGCGCTGCTGGGACTCCTGGGCGCGCAGGAAAGCGCGGCGCTCGGAGTTAGGGTCGACCGAATTCTCGGTCCACTTGGCGCCGGAGGCCATCATCAGCAGGTTGCGAATGGTCACGCCGTCGTAGGCGCTGCCCTTCAGCGAGGGCACGTAATCGACCACCTGAGCGTCGATACCCTTGATCGAACCATCACGGATGGCCATGCCGCACAAGGTCGAGGTCACCGACTTGGCCATGGACATGGACATCCAGCGCGTCTGCGAGGTGTTGCCGCGCTGGTAGCTCTCGTGGACGATTTCGCCGTCCTTGATCACCAGCAGCCCAGTGATGCTGTCCAGCGCCAGGAATTCGGTGAGGTCGTAGGCGCGGCCCTGGTATTTGAACTTGATGTCGGTCAGGGGCGTTTCCGCGCGCGGCAGCTCCAGCGGATGGCTGCTGGCCTTGATCACGCGGCTGGGGAACACGCGGTCGATATTGCGGTAGGTCTGCACCGCGAGGTCGGGAGACAGCGTGCCTGCGTAGATCTGCTCGGCGTTGCCGATGTGCTCGTTGGCAAAAGGATAGGGTTTATCGGCGCCAGTGCTGCAGCCGGCCAGGCCGAGGATGACGGCCAAGCCAGCGAGCATGGGCAACGGGCGGGCAACACCAGACAGCATGCACAGTCCTTGCTCGGAACCCGAGCGACGAGATCAAGTACAGATGCATCGGCACCCCAGGCGCAAAGCTTGAGCCAAAAGATGGAGGTGCAACGTTTCAGTCAGCGATAAGGGCACTGCAATCAATGCCCACCCTGCCCTAGCCAGGGTCGATATTCAAGCGCTTGAGCCGTGACGCCAAGGTGGTGGGCTTGAGCCCCAACAGTTCAGCCGCGCCGCCTTTGCCGAACAGTTTGCCGTGGCAATGGGCCAAAGCCGCGAGGGTATTGTCACGCTCCAGCGTGCGCAATTGGCCATCGGTAAGAATGCTCAGCGTGGGGGTGAGTTCAACCGAACCGCTGACCGGCAACGCATCGGGCAGGTCGATTTTCAGGTCGCGGCCCTGGGCAGTGATCAGCGCCCGCTCGATCACGTTCTGCAGCTCGCGGATGTTGCCCGGCCACGGGTAGGCCTGCATCCGTTCGAGGTCCGACTGCAGCAGGCGCTTGCCGGCGAGGTTGAGGCGCCCGCCGATCTGCTCGAGAAAATGCAGGGCCAGGGGCGCGATATCCATCGGCCGTTCACGCAGCGCCGGCGACTGCAACGGGAACACGTTGAGGCGAAAATACAGGTCTTCGCGAAAGCGCTTGGCCTCCACCTCCTGGCGCAGGTTGCGGTTGGTGGCGGCGACGATGCGCACGTCCACCTTGCGCGTACGCTCTTCGCCGACCCGCTCGAACTGCCCTTCCTGCAGCACCCGCAGCAACTTGCTTTGCAGGTCGAGAGGGATTTCGCCGATCTCGTCGAGGAACAGCGTGCCGCCATCGGCCAGCTCGAAGCGCCCCACGCGGTCGCGCACGGCACCGGTGAAGGCGCCGCGGATATGGCCGAAGAATTCGCTCTCGAACAGCTCCGCCGGAATCGCCGCGCAATTGACCCGAATCAGCGGCTGGCTACTGCGGCGGCTGGCCTGGTGGATGGCGCGGGCGATCAGCTCCTTGCCGGTGCCCGATTCGCCGTGGATCAACACACTGGCGTCGGTGGGCGCGACCACGTCGATCTGCTTGATGATCTTCAGAATGGGCTCGCTCTGGCCGACGATTTCCCGATAGTTGTGCTCGATATGGATCTCTTCCTGCAGGTAGGCGTTCTGCTCTTCCAGACGCTGCTTGAGCTCCTTGAGTTCGGCCAGCGCGGTCTGCAGCTGCAGCTCGGTGGTGCGCCGCTCGGTGATGTCGCGGAACACCACCACGGCGCCGACGATACGGCTGTCGGCTATCACCGGGGTGCTGGTGAATTCCACCGGAAAGGAGCTGCCGTCGCGGCGCCAGAACACTTCCTGGCGGCCCTCGTGAACCACACCGTCGTGCACCGCGCGGTAGATGGGGCAGTCCTCGACCGGGTAGTGAGAGCCATCGGCGTGGCTGTGGTGGTGAATGCGGTGGATGTTCTTGCCGATCATGTCGACCGGCTCCCAGCCGAGCATGCGCGCGCCCGCCGGGTTGACGAAGGTCGCCAGGCCCTGGTTGTCGATGCTGTAGATGCCATCGCCCACGGCGCTGAGCAGCAGTTGGTTGTCGCGTTCGCTTTCCTGGAACAGGTTGAGGATGTTGCGCCATTCCAGCAGGCCGCCGCGCATGGTGCGCTCGGTGTCGGCCTGGTCGCGTTGGTACTGTTTTTCGCTGCGTGCGTGCAGCACCAGAATCAGCTGTAGCTGGCCCTTGATGCTCAGGGTGGTAGCGGAGATTTCCAGGTCCATGCGCTCGCCGCTCTTGCAGTTGCAGCTGAGGCCGTCGGTCCAGCCGCGGCCTTTTTCCAGCACAGCCTGGCTGAACACGATGAGGTCGGCCAACTGATGGCCGAACAGCTTGCTGACCGGCAGCGCCAGCAGTTCATGGCGCGGGTAGCCGAGCAGGTTGCAGGCGGCGACGTTGAGGTCGCCCAGGCGGTCGCCGTAGGGGTCGAGGAGCGCGATGGCTTCGCTGCAGTGCTCGAATACCATGTGCCGCGAGGAATAGGCCAAGTCGGCCCAGCCGCTGAGGTAGTCATCGTCGGTCATACGAAGTCTCGTAATTTGCGCTACGAATATTCGTATTTCTACGCGTTTGCGTAGTGGCTGAACAGGGGCAGATTCAGCAGCAAAAAACGGATCAGATGCCATGAACGTCGGTGAATCAAGCAGTTAGCGCTGGAAAACGCCCTGACAAAAAAACTGGCACGCGCCTCGCAATACTCCCTGCAACCGAGCGGCCACCTGGCCCTCGACAACCGCAACGGAGAAGACGACATGCCCACTGTGGACATTGCCCACTACCAAGACGGCGACTTTCTGGTCAATTACGAGGAAAAAGTCTTCGAGGACGTCAAGGCCGAGCCCGGCGAGAAAGCCCTGCTGACCTTCCACACCATCGCTTTCGAAGGCTCCATCGGGCTGGTCAATCTGCTGCAGGCCAAGCGGCTGCTGCGTAAAGGCTTCGAAACCAAGGTGCTGCTGTACGGGCCCGGTGTGCAACTGGGCGTGCAGCGCGGCTTCCCGACCCTGGGCGCGGAAGCCTTCCCCGGCCACCTGGCGGTGAACAACCAGCTCAAGGCGTTCATGGCCGAAGGCGGCGAGGTGTACGCCTGCCGCTTCGCCCTGCAGGCGCTGTACGGGCAAACCGAAAAGGCCCTGATCGAAGGCATCCGCGCCATCAACCCCCTGGACGTGATGGACCTGCGCCTGCTGATGCGCCGCGAGGGCGCGATGATCATCGATACCTGGACTGCTTGATTCTGGAATTTGTGTGGGCAGGACCGGCCTCATCGCGGGCATCGCCCGCTCCAACGGATATAGCGCTGGCTCGCTTCGCACATCCCGTTGGAGCGGGCGACGCCCGCGATGCGGCCTTCCAGACAAACACAAAGCCCCGGCTCAGTACCCACCCACCTCAGGACCACGCGCCATGCCCGTCATCCGCGCCGCCGCCGTTCAGTTCAGCCCCGTGCTGTATTCCCGTGAAGCCACGGTCGCCAAGCTGTGCGACACGCTGCTCGCACTCGGCCGCGAGGGCGTGCAGTTCGCCGTATTTCCGGAAACCGTGGTGCCCTACTACCCCTATTTCTCCTTCGTGCAGCCGCCGTTCGCCATGGGCAAGCAGCACCTCAAGCTGCTCGAAGAGTCCGTCACCGTGCCCTCGGACGTGACCCGGCAGATCGGCGACGCCTGCCGCGAAGCCAAGCTGGTGGCCTGCATCGGCATCAACGAACGTGACGGCGGCACGATCTACAACGCCCAACTGTTGTTCGACGCCGACGGCACGTTGCTCCAGCACCGCCGCAAGATTACCCCCACCTACCACGAGCGCATGGTCTGGGGCCAAGGCGACGGTTCCGGCCTGCGCGCCACCGACAGCGCCGTAGGCCGCATTGGCGCCCTGGCCTGCTGGGAGCATTACAACCCGCTGGCCCGCTACGCGCTGATGGCCGACGGCGAGCAGATTCACGCGGCCATGTTCCCCGGCTCGCTGGTGGGGCCGATCTTCGCCGAGCAGATGGAAGTAACACTGCGCCATCACGCCCTGGAAAGCGGCTGCTTCGTGGTCAACGCCACGGCCTGGCTGGATGCCGACCAACAGGCGCAGATCATGGCCGACACCGGCTGCGCCCTCGAGCCGATTTCCGGCGGCTGCTTCAGCGCCATCGTCACCCCTGAAGGCAAGCTGCTGGCGCAGAAAACCGAAGGCGAAGGCTGGATCGTCGCCGACCTCGACTTCGCCTTGATCGACAAACGCAAACGCATGATGGATTCGGTCGGCCATTACAGCCGCCCGGAACTGCTCAGCCTGCTGATCGACCGCCGCAGCACCGCCCACGTCCATGAACGCCGTGAAACCTTCGAGGAAACCCGCCATGACTGAAGCCTGGACGCCCTCCCTCGCCGCTCGCCACCTGAACGACTTGGCAGCGCCGTCCCCCCGGACTGTTCCCGCCAACAACCTGGTAACGCCGTCCCCTCGGACTGTTCCCGTCAACAACCTGGTAACGCCGTCCCCTCGGACTGTTCCCGTCAACAACCTTGGGAGGCCGTCCCCTGTAGGAGCGGGCTTGCCCGCGAGCTTTTCGGCGCCCGCCGCAGCGCGCGAGCACGCTCGCGCCTACAACGGCGCCGCCCTGCTGGCCGAGCTGCAATGCCACGGCGTGCGCTGGAACGGCGCCGACGGCCTGGCCCGCAAGGGCGGCGCCGGCCCTTCGGACCACAAGGCCCTGAGCCTGGGCGAACACACCGCCATGGTGCCGATGCTCAACCAGGCCTCGCTCGACTCACCCTACCTCGCGGTGCCCGATGCCGCCGGCACCCAGGCGCTGATCTTCCGCGAAGGCCTGCAGGTCGGCCGCGTGCAACTGCCCGGCGTGCCGAACTTCTACGGCCTGAGCACCGCCGACGGCACCCCCTACTGGAAAATCGCCACCCTGCACAGCAAGGACGTGCTGGCTACCACCGTGCTGCAGCACTGCATCCGCATGAACGAAGCCGCCACCTCCTGCCAGTTCTGCGCCATCGGGCAATCCCTGGCCGCTGGCAAGACCATCGCCCGCAAACGCCCGGCCCAGCTGGCCGAAGTTGCGAAAGCTGCGGTCGAGCTGGATGGCGTCAAACATATGGTGATGACCACCGGCACCCCACAGACCAGCGACCGCGGCGCCGCGATCCTCTGCGAATCGGCCGCCGCCGTAACCGCCGCCGTGGCCCTGCCGATCCAGGCGCAATGCGAGCCGCCCGACGACGACGCCTGGTTCCAGCGCCTGAAGGACAGCGGCGTGGTCAGCCTGGGCATGCACCTGGAAGCGGTGACCGAGGCAGTGCGCCAGCGCATCATGCCGGGCAAGGCCGACGTGCCGCTGGAGCGCTACTTCAGTGCCTTCGATGCCGCCGTGCAGGTGTTCGGCCGTGGCCAGGTCAGCACCTACATCCTCGCCGGCCTGGGCGACAGCGAAGACGCCATCGCACAAATGAGCGAACGCCTGGCCAGCGCCGGCGTGTACCCCTTCGTGGTGCCCTTCGTGCCCATCGACGGCACGCCCCTGGCCCGCCACCCCAAGCCTGATAGTGCCTTCATGCAGCGCCTGTACCCGCGCATCGGCGCCAGCCTGCGCCGCCACGGCCTGCACTCGGACAACATCAACGCCGGCTGCGCCAAATGCGGCGCCTGCTCGGCCCTCAAACACCACGAATAGGGAGCGCACGCCATGGCCGAACACGCCTTTGCCCTGGTCGACGGCACCTTCCCCGCCTTCCTCGCCGGTGACCTGCTGGTCAAGCCGGCCGAGCAGGACTGGGAACGCCGCGACTACTACGCGCTGCGCCGCGCGGTGTTCTCCGACGAGCAGCAACTGCTGGCCCAGGACAAGGACGAGAAGGACTTCCAGGCCATTGCCATCGTCGCCGTGACCCACCACTGCGGCATGCCCGAGCAGGTCATCGGCGCCGTGCGCATCTACCAGGCCGAACCGGGCCTCTGGTACGGCGGCCGCTTGTGCGTGGAGCGGGCCTATCGGCGCCACGCCACCATCGGCAAGGCGCTGGTCAACGAAGCGGTGTCGCGGGCTATCGACCTGGGGTGCCAGACGTTCCTGGCCACGGTGCAGCAGGCCAACGAAGCCTATTTCCACAGCCTGCACTGGGACAGCCTGGAACCGCTCGAACTGCTCGGCCAAGCCCATTGCCTGATGCGCGCGCGCCTGGCGTGCTATCCCTTCATGCCCCGACAGGTGGCATTGGCGCCCCGTCAGGCAGGTCGGCCATGAGCCTGCCAGCGCTGCTCGATACGCTACGGGCCACACCAGCGATGGCCGCCAAACAGGCGATCCAGCATCCCGCTGCGGCCCTGGCCTGCACGGCCATTGACCGCGACAGGCTGTATGCGCTGCCCGGCGACGACACCGCCGCCATTCGCTGCGGCGACCAATATCAGCTGCTGGCCATCGAAGGCATGCTACCGGCCTTCGTCGAGCAGGCGCCCTGGTTCGCCGGCTGGTCGGCGGTGATGGCCAACGTCAGCGACATCACCGCCATGGGCGGCCGTGCCACCGCTGTGGTCAACGCCTACTGGCATCACCACCCAGCCGCTAGCGAGCAGCTACTGGCCGGCATGCGTGCCGCCTGCGAAGCCTACGGGTTGATACTCGCCGGTGGTCACACCAGCCTGGCGCCAGGCAACAGCCCCGCATTGGCCGTGGCCATCACCGGCTGGGCGCGCAGCCTGCTGTCGACCCTGCATGTACGGCCGGGCCAGATCATCGCCATGGCGGTGGACCTCGACGGCCAATGGCACGGCGACGCGCCCTACTGGAAAGCCTTCGAAAACGTCCCGGCGCAGCGGCTGCGCGACAAGCTCGAAGTGATCCCTCGGCTAGCCGAAGCCGGCCTGCTCAAGGCCGCCAAAGACATCAGCAACGCCGGTATCCTCGGCACCCTGCTGATGCTGCTGGAACCCAACCACTGCGGCGCGCAACTGGATCTCGACGCCTTGCCGCGCCCGGCCGGCTGCAGCCTGGAGCGCTGGCTGCAGGTGTTCCCCAGCTACGGCTTCCTGCTGACCCTCGAACCCCGCGACCTCGACACCGTGGCCGCCGCCTTCGCCTTCGAAGGCCTGCACTGCGAGGCCATCGGCCTGATCGACGCCAGCGCCCGGCTGCAGGTGAGCCAAGGCAGTGAGCGCGCCACCTTCTGGGACCTCGCCGAACACCCCTTCACCGGCTTCCGTTACCCACCCACCCCCGACTCCAAGGAGCCCTGACATGCCCGCCGTAAACCTGCGCCTGCGCTGGCCCGATGGCCAGGAAAGCAACGCCTACTCGCCCTCCACCACCATCTTCCAGCACCTTGAGGAAGGCCGCCGCTACCCGCTGGCGGAGTTTCTCCAGCGTGCCGAGCAAGGCCTGAACGCCGCTTCCGAACGGGTCAAGGAGGTCAAGGGCTTCTACTGCAGTTCGGCGATGGACAGCCTGGGCGGCATCCGCCAGCAGGCGCGCCGCTATCACGATGCACACGCCGAAGTCGAGGTGCTTGAAATCAAGGAGCACGGCAGCGGCAAGGTCCATTACTCAGGCTTCGGCGAAATCTAAGGGAGGCACATCGCAATGACTCACTACAGCGCAATCGTGATCGGCGGGGGCCAAGCAGGCCTGTCCGCCAGTTACTACCTGCAGCAGCGGGACATCGACCACCTGGTCCTGGAAAAACACAGCCTCACCCACACCTGGCGCAACCAGCGCTGGGACAGCTTCTGCCTGGTCACGCCGAACTGGCAGTGTGCATTGCCCGGCTATCCCTATGCCGGCGACGACCCGCACGGCTTCATGAAGAAAGACCAGATCATCGCCTACCTAGACGGCTTTATCGCCCAGGTCAAGGCGCCGATGCGCGAAGGCTGCGCCGTGCGGCGCCTGACCGCGCGGCCAGAAGGCGGCTACTTGTTGGGCACCTCGCTGGGCGAGTTCACTGCCGACCAGGTCATCGTTGCCAGCGGTGGCTACCACACGCCTATCATCCCGCGCCTGGCTGAACGCCTGCCCGCTGAGATCACCCAGATCCATTCCGAACAATACCGCAATGCTGAGGGCCTGCCGGAAGGCGCCGTGCTGGTAGTGGGCTCCGGGCAATCCGGCGCACAGATCGCCGAAGACCTGCACCTGGCCGGCCGCAAAGTGTTTCTGGCGGTCGGCGATGCACCCCGCTGTGCGCGCTTCTACCGCGGCCGCGACGTGGTCGACTGGCTGGCCGACATGGGCTACTACGACATTGGCGTCGACACCCATCCGTTGCGCGAAGGCGTGCGCGACAACACCAACCACTACGTGACCGGCCGCGACGGGGGCCGCGATATCGACTTGCGCCGGTTTGCTCGCGAAGGCATGCAGCTATTCGGGCGCCTGGAACGGCTGGAGGGCAGCGTGTTGCGGTTCTCCGCGGACCTGGCCGCCAAGCTGGATGCGGCAGATGCGGTGTACAACCGGATCAATGGCAGTATCGACAAGTACATTGCCGAACGCGGTATCGAAGCGCCTGAACCCTCTGCTTACGAGCCGCTGTGGACGCCAGAGACGCCCGCCACCGAACTCGACCTGGCTGGCAGCGGGATCACCAGCGTGGTCTGGTGCATCGGCTTCCAGCCGGACTTCAGCTGGGTGGAGGTGCCGGTGTTCAACGGCCGTAGCTATCCAGGGCACCAGCGCGGGGTGACGGCGCACAAAGGGCTGTATTTCCTCGGGCTGCCGTGGCTGCACACCTGGGGCTCGGGGCGTTTTTCCGGGGTCGCGCGGGATGCTGAGTATGTGGCGCAGAGGGTCAAGGAAGGCATTCTGGTGGATTAGCACTGGGATCACTTGGAAATCAAATGTTACAGCTGACCTAGGCACATCGGGCCTCTAGGCCGCGGGTTTGAACTAGTCTCGTGCATTACGTTTTGACGACGCCGCTCTCCAGCCCGCCGTGCCGCATCAGACTCCACCCGCAGGAGGCCCCATGCCCGCTCATGCCCTTTCCCGCCGTCGGCTGCTCCAGCACTCGGCCGTATTGGCCGCCGCCGCTGGCATCGCCCCACTCCTTCCTGGCAGCGCCTGGGCCGCCGGCGGCCTGGTCAGCCGCAAGATTCCTTCCACCGGCGCCAGCCTGCCGATCATCGGCCTGGGCACTTCGCAAACCTTCAACGTATCGCTCGCGCCCGACGAGTTGAGACCGTTGCTGGAAGTGCTCAATGTGATGGTTGCAGGTGGAGCCCAAGTGATTGATACCGCGCCCAGCTACGGCAACGCCGAGGCGGTCAGCGGCGAGCTGGTCAAGCAGAGTGGCAGCCGCGACAAGGTGTTCCTGGCCACCAAGGTCTCGGCGACCGGGCGCGATGCCGGATTGGCGCAGATCGAGCGCAGTTTCAAGGCGCTGCAGACCGACATGATCGACCTGATCCAGGTGCACAACCTGCAGGACACCACGACGCAACTGGCCAACCTGCGTGAACTGAAGGCCAAGGGCCGGATCCGCTATATCGGCGTCACACACTACCGCGAAGCGGCTCAGGACGATCTGTTGGCCGTGTTGCAGAAGGAGAAGGTCGACTTCGTGCAGGTCAACCTGTCGGTCGGCGCCCGCTACGCCGAGAAGCGCCTGCTGCCCTGGTGCGCCGATAACGGCGTGGCGGTGCTGATCAACCGTGCGTTCCAGGCTGGAGACCTGTTTGCCCAGGTCAAGGGCAAGGCGGTGCCAGAGTGGCTTGCCCAGGAACTGGACATCACTTCCTGGGCCCAGGCCATGCTCAAGTTCGTGCTCGGCGCCAAGGGGGTGACCACAGTGATCCCCGCCACCTCCAATCCGCGCTACGCTGCAGACAACCTGCTGGCGGGTCAAGGGCGCATGCCCGATAGCGGGCAACGGGAGCGGATTGCAGAGTTGTTTGCCTGATAAACTGAAGTGCATGCAGCAATAGCCTGACCCGACCGCCAACCGCCCGAACTCCCAAAATTACAAGGCGATGGATGTGCTGAGTATCCTGGAGCGGAGTATGGCTTTTGTGCGAGTCTGGTTTGCCGGCGCTCAGGCCCGCATGACCCCCGTTTTACCTCGGCCATGCCCGCCGCCAGGAGCTCGCCATGCCAAACTCGATCCACCCCCTCCAAGCCCGCATAGCCCAGGCCATCAACGCCCACGCCGATGAGCTGCGCCCCGCCCTCGCCGGCTTCGCGCTGTTCTTCTGCCTGTTCTGCGGTTACTTCATGCTGCGCCCCATCCGCGAAGCCATGGGTGTGCAAGGCGGCGTCGACAACCTGCAGTGGCTGTTCACCGCCACCTTCGTGGTCATGCTGATCGCCGTACCGCTGTTCGCCTGGCTCAACTCCAGCGTGCCGCGGGCGCATTTCATCGACTGGGTGTTCGGTTTCTTCTGCATCAACCTGCTGCTGTTCGCCATGGCCTTTACCCCGGAGCAGCCCAGCATTTGGCTGGCGCGGGTGTTCTATGTGTGGATCTCGGTCTACAACCTGTTCGTCATTTCAGTCGCCTGGAGCCTGATGGCCGACGTGTTCGACAGCGGCCAGGCCAAGCGCCTGTTCGCCTTCATCGCCGCCGGGGCCAGCGTCGGCGGCCTGGTGGGGCCGGTATTCAGCGCTTTGAGCATCGACGACCTCGGCCCCCGCGGCATGACTCTCGTCGCCGCCGGGCTGCTATTGGCCGCCCTGCGCCTCAAGCATTACCTCATGGCCTGGCGCGAACGCGGCGGCGCCGGCCGCCCTGGCGCGGTGGCCGCAGAAAGCCCCCGCCGCCCGGTGGCCGGCAACCCCTTCAGCGGCATTCAGCGCGTCTTGGGGTCGGCCTACCTCCTGTGCGTATGCCTGTTCGTGATCCTGCTCGCCACGGTCAGCACCTTCCTTTACTTCGAACAGGCGCGCATGGTCTCCCAGCTGTTCGCCAGCCAGGAAGAACAGGTGCGGGTATTTGGCCTGATCGACTTTATCGTCCAGGCCGGCTCGCTGATCGCACAACTGTTCATCACTGGCCGAATCGCCCAGCGTCTGGGCGTCGGCAGCCTGCTGGCGATAGTGCCGTTGCTGGTGTGTATCGGCTTCCTCGGGCTGGCCCTGGCACCCTCGTTCGCAGTGCTGGCCACGCTGATGATCGTGCGGCGCATCGGCGAGTACGCCTTCGTGCGGCCGGGCCGGGAGATGGTCTTCGCGCCGCTGGACGCAGAAACCAAGTACAAGGCCAAGAACTTCATCGACACGGTGGTCTACCGCGCCGGCGATGCCATCAGCGGCTGGGCCAAGAGCCTGATCGATACTCTGGGCCACGGCGTGCTGCTGGTGGCCCTGATCGGCGCGGCGTGCTCGGCGCTGTGGGCGCTGGTGGGCTGGTACCTCGGCAGCCGTGCCGAAGCCCAGGGTGCAAAGGCGCAAGCCGAGGCCGAAGACCCGGCCATGGCGGATCAGGAGCCACGCTGACGCCAGTGCCCCGTTGAAGCGGGCGATGCCCGCGATATGGTGGTGAGCCAGGCAAAAAGCTCGCGAGCATCGCTCGCTCCAACAGGGCCTTGCACACCTGCTCGAACGATCAGGGCCTTTACTCTCGCCCGGCGTAGTGATCCAGCAAGCGATTGAGCAATATCGCCAGCACGATGATCACCCCGGTGATCGCCATCTGGTAGAACGATCCCAGCCCCAGCAGGTTGAAGATATTGCGCAACACTTGCAGCAGCATCACCGCCACTGCAGTGCCGACCACGCTGCCGCGGCCGCCGAACAGGCTGGTGCCGCCCAGCACCACGGCGGCGATAGCGTCCAGTTCAAGGCCCTGGGCGGCGGTGGGCTGACCGACGTGCAGGCGTGAAGTCATCAGCAGCCCGGCGAAGGCTGCCAGGCCGCCGCAGATGGCGAACACGGCAATGGTCACTGCCCGCACCGGCACACCGGAGAGCCGCGCCGCTTCGAGGTTGCCGCCCGTGGCCAGCACGTACTCGCCGAACACCGTGTAGCGCAGCACCAGCCAGGCCACCAGGGTGATCAGGATAAACAGCAGGCCAAGCACCGGGAAGGCGATGCCATGGCTGGGCCAGATATCCAGCATCGACGAGCCAAAGGCGGTGAAACTGGCCGGCAGGCCGCCAATCGGTGCGCCATCGGAGGCCAGGAAGGTGGCACCCCGCAGCGACACCAGCCCCGCCAGCGTGATGATGAAACTCGGCACCTTGCCGAACACCGTCAAACCACCCATCAACACACCAATGGCGATGCCCGCCAGCACCGTGGCCGGTACCGCCAGCCAGATGCCGAACTGGCGCTGCAGCATCACGGCGACGAGAATGCCGCCGAAGGCGCACAGGCTGCCCACCGACAGGTCGATATTGGCGGTGAGAATGACGAAGGTCATGCCGATGGCGATGATGCCCACCAGCGCGCCCTGCTGGAACAGGTTGGCGATATTGCCGAAGGTCAGGAAATCATCGGAAAGAAAGGTCGCCACCACTACGGCGAAGAGGAAGATAAGCACGAAGTTGTAGCGCATCAACAGGTCGAGCAATAGCCGGCGACGGTTCACGTTCAGGGCCTGCGGCGGTGGAAAACCAGGAAGCTGCTTGCTGGCGATAGTCATGGTTGTGCCCTCACTGGCCGACAAGAATGGATTGTTCGATGCTGTCGCGGCTGGCCTGCAGGGGGTCGAAGCAACGCACGTTGCGGCCCTCGTGCATCACCCAGATGCGGTCACAGTTCACGTAGAGTTCGTCCAGCTCGCTGCTGGCCACCAACACTGCCGCGCCCTCTTGCGCCAGGCGCCGGGCCAGGGCGTAGAGGTCGGCCTTGGCGCCTACGTCGAGGCCACGGCTGGGCTCGTCGAGCAACAACAGGCGCGCGCCGTCGATCACCCACTTGGCCATCACCACCTTCTGCTGGTTGCCGCCCGAGAGCTGGCGTACCGGCTGTTCGAGGCTGTCGAGGCGCGTTTGCAATTGCTTGAGCACCGGCGCGCAGCGGCTTTTCGCCTGGCTGTGGGAGTACCAGCGCAGGTGGCGGGCGTGCACCAAGGCGGCATTGCGGTAGATCGGCGCGTCCAGTACCAGCCCCTGGGTCTTGCGGCTTTCGGGCACCAGGCCGATGCCCTGGCGAATGGCCGCGCGCGGGTTCTGCGGACGGTAAGGCGCGCCGAACAGCTCGACGTCGCTGTGGCTGGAACTGGCGCCGAACAAGGCCTGCAGCAGGCTGGTACGGCCTGCGCCATTGAGCCCGGCGAGGCCGACGATTTCACCTTGGCGAACTTGCAGCCCCTGCACGTCCAGGCCCTGTGCGCCACTGAGCGAGCGAATGTCCAGCGCCAGCTCGGCCCTCGGCGGCTGGCGCACACTGCGCTCCAGCAGTTCGCGATGCTCACCGATCACCGCCGCGATCAGGGCCTGGTCGTCGATGGCCGCCAGCTCGAAGGTCTCCAATGTACGCCCGGCCCGCAGCACCGTGACCCGGTCGCCGATCTCGCGGATCTCCTTGAGGCGATGGCTCACATACAACACGGCCACGCCTGCGGCGGTTATTTCGCGAATCACCTCGAACACCCGCTTGAGCTCGGTTTCGTTCAAGGCCGCGGAAGGCTCGTCCATCACCACCAGGCGCGCCTCACAGGTCAAGGCACGGGCGATGGCGGTCAGCTGCTGGTTGGCGATGGACAGGCTTCCCACCCGAGTGGTCGCCGCAAAGGTCGCGCCGACTCGCCGCAACGCCTGCTCGGCTCGCTGCCGGCGCTGCCCGCGGGATACCACGCCCCAGCGCGACGGTGCATAGCCGAGCATGAGGTTTTCCTCGACGGTCATCTGCGGTATCAGGTCCAGCTCCTGATAGATCATGGCGATCCCGGCCAAGCGGGCCTGCTGGGGGTTGCGCAAGCTGACCTCCTGGCCAGCCACCCGCAAACTGCCGCCATCGGGCCGGTGCGCGCCGGCGACTATTTTCAGCAGCGTGCTCTTGCCCGCGCCATTGGCGCCCAGCAGGCAGTGCACTTCACCGGGGCGCACGGTCAGGGAGGCATCCGTCAGCGCAACCACATTGGGTGGAAAGCGCTTGCTGACATGGCTGATTTCCAGCGCCAGGGCACTCATGGCGCACCCCGGCCACTACAGCAGGCAGCTGATTGGCATTGGATCGGCGCCACGCTGTCGGTGGCGGCGCGGTAGCGGCCCAGCAACTCGACGTACTGTTCGTGGGCTTCGGGGTCTGGCTCGACACGCCGCCCTTGCACGGTGAACGCCTCGGCGGCCTGCTGCAGATGGGCGTACTCGCCCAGCGCGCAGGCGGCGGCCGCGGCGGTGCCGATGAGGGTGAGATTGTCGTGGGGCACCAGCTCGAAGGGCACACCGGTGGCGTCGATGGTCGCCTGCAGCCACAGCGGATTCTTCTGGAAGCCGCCGGCCGCTACCACGCGAGTGATCTCGATGCCCTTGGCCCGCCAGGTATGAAAGATATTCGCCGAACCGAGGGCGATGGCTTCCACACAGGCCCGGTACAAGTCGTGGCGGTCATGGTTGAGCGACAGCCCGAGAATCGCCCCGCGCATGTCCGGCGCCCGATACGGCGTGCGGTTGCCCATCCAGTAGTCGAGTACCAGCAGCCCGGTGGAACCCGGCTTCAACGCCGCCGCTTGTTGAATCAGCTGCTGGTGCCCGGCAGCATCGACACCGAACATCTTGCGTGCCAGCCAGTCGAGGATCGAACCCGCCGACACCTGTCCGCCCTCCATCAGCCACTGGCCCTGCAGCAAGGCATGCGGATACGGGCCCCAGATGCCGGGCACATCGATGCGCTCCGGGGTGTGCATCAGTTGCACCACCGAGGTCCCGCCGATAAACAGCAGCTCGCCCGCGCCCGTAGTGCCGGCGCTGAGCATGCCCATATGGGCATCGATGCCGCCCTGGGCGACCAGCGTGTCGCGGCTCAAGCCCAGATGGCTGGCGGCTTCGGCACTCAATGGGCCGACGACGCCACCCACGGCGATCACCTCCTGAGGCAGCTTCTGGGCCAGTTCCGGCACCCCCAGTTCGGCGTACAGCTCCACTGGAAAGCGTTGGTGCACGGTGTCGTAGTTCCACTTGCAACTGGCGTTCAGCTGCGAGGCCACCCAGCGGCCCGAAAGTTTGTAGTTGAGCCAGTCCACCGCCTCGCACAGCCGGTCGGCATCGCGGTACACCGCCGGTTCATGGGCGGCCAGCCACATGGCCTTGGGCACCAGCCACTCCACGGCGTCGCCGCCGGGGTTGAGCATTTCGTGGGCGATGCGGGCCGTGAGGGCCGATTCGGCAGTGGCGCGGCAGTCCATCCATAGCAATGCCGGGCACAGGGGTTCGCCATCAGCGCGGGCGGCCACCACAGTGGACGCGGTGGTCGCCACGCACAAGGCCGCCACCCGCGGGTGCCCGGCCTGGGCCAGCAATTGCCGGCAGGCCAGGCCCAGCGCCTGCCACCAGTGCAGCGGGTCCTGCTCGGCCCACCCCAGTTGCGGGTACTGCGTGGTATAGGGCGCTTCGGCCACGTGCACCAGCTTGTGGCTGTGCAGGTCGTACAGGCCGGCGCGCACGCCACCCGTGCCGAAATCCAGTCCCAGCAACAGCGTCATCGGTCATCCTCCAGCTTCTTGTTGTTATGGCGTGCTGCAGATCAGGCGCTGCGTTCAAGGGCGAAAAATCACCTTGGCGGCCACCTCGCTGCGGTCGGCATAGCGCTGGAACATGGACGGCAATTCGGCCAGCGGCAGGTCATGGGTGATCATGAACTGCCATTGCAGGGCACCGGAGGCCAGCTTGTCGATCGAGGCGGTCCATTCGTCGCCCGGGAACGGCGCCGAGAACGAGTTCCAGGCGCCGTGCAGGGAAATCTCCTGGCGCAGGAAGTGCGAGAAGGTCGCGGTGCTCAGCGCCACCTCGGTGGTCGGTATGCCGATAAACACCACATGGCCACCGGCCTTGGTCAGTTGCACCGCCTGGTTGATCGAAGAGGGATGGCCAGCGGCCTCGATGACGATCTGGCAGCGCGGCAGTTGCCCGTCGTCGCTGCCGCTGAGCAAGGTGTGGGTGGCGCCGGCGGTGCGCGCCATGGCCAACTTCTCTTCGGCGATGTCGATGGCGACGATGTCCTTGGCGCCCATCAGCTTGAGCCACTGAATGGCGAACAGGCCGATCGGCCCGCAGCCCACCACCGCCCCGCTCTGCCCGGCCTTGAAATCGGTTTTCCAGATGGCGTGCAGGGCGATCGCGGCCGGGTCCACCAGCGCCGCGGCGATCGGGTCCATGCCTTGCGGCACCTTGATCAGGTTGCTCAGCGGCACGTTGACGAACTCGGCATAGGCGCCGTCGCGGCGGCTGCCGAAGTAGTCGTAGCGCTCGGAGCGGGACGGAAAGCCGCGCTGGTACTGGTCGCTGCTTTCGTCCGGGATCATCGGCGGCACGGTCACCAGTTCGCCGACGGCAAAGCCTTCGATCCCCTCGCCCAGCGCCTCGATGAAACCGGCGAACTCGTGCCCGCAGATCAGCGGCATCACGTGGGCGCCCTTGCTCAGCATGCGCGGGATATCCGAGCCACACACCCCGCAGGCAGCGACCCGCACCAGGGCATGGCCGGCTTGAACGGAGGGCTTGGGCACTTCTTCGACACGAATATCACCCGGTTGGTACATCACGGCGGCTTTCACGGTGGCATCCCCTGTTGTGCAATGGTTGTGGAGGTAGGCAGGCGCTTATTGCGCGCCCGGGCGGTATTCGCCGAAAGTGGCGTCGTGCTTGACCTGGGCGACGTTGGCCTTGGTCACTACTTCGGTGCCGGCGTCGATACTGTTGGGCACGGTTTGCCCGGCGGCGAGTTTGCGCGCGGTATCGATGGCCACTTCGCCGAGGTAGCGCGGGTCGTTGAGGGCGGTGGACACGTATTGGTTGCCCTTGGCGATGGCGTCCAGCGCCTCGGACAGGCCGTCGATACCCGCGACCAATACATCCTTCTTGCCGCTTTCGGTGAGCACCTGCAGGGCGCCCATGGCCATGTCGTCGTTATGGGCGATCACCGCCTTGACGTCCGGGTGGGCCTGCAACAGATCCTGCATGGCGGTCACGGCATTGGCGCGCATGTATTCGCTGTAGGGGCCGTCGACGATAGTGAAGCCCGAGCCTCCGAGGGCGGTGTGGAAGCCCTTGCGGCGCTCTTTCATGACTGTACCGCCGGCATCGCCTTGAATCTCGATGACGGTGCCCTTGCTCACGCCTTTCTGCTGCAGCGCCGCCAGCAGCGCCTTGCCGGACAGCTCGCCCATGTGCTCGTTGTTGCGGCCGATGGTGGTCGCGACCGGTGCATTGATGGCGCGGTCGACGGCGATCACCGGGACCTTGGCGCGCTTGGCGGCGTCCAGCGCGGCGCCCACGGCGTCGGGGTTGACCGCGTTGATGATGAGCACGTCGACCTTGCGGGTCAGCAGGTCCTGGATATCGTTGTTCTGCTTGCTGATGTCGCCGTTGGCGTCGAGGAAAATCAGCTCGTCGCCGTCTTTCGCGGCGGCGGCCTTGGCGCCGTCACGCAGTTGCACGTAGAACGGCGATTGCAGGGTGACCTGGCTGAAACCGATTTTCAGGTCCTTGGCCTCGGCCGAGGCCATGGTCAGGGCGGCCAGGCCGAGAGCGACCAGGCAGGCGGGTGTGCGGGCAAAGAGCGGCATGGTGAGGTCCTGTTGTTATTGTTCTCAGGAACCGGCCCCCGCTGTGCGGGTGGCCGACTGGGCACTGCTTTCTGTTGAGGAAAGCTAGGCTCACCAGGAAACCCTGTCAAGGTGATTTTGTTAGTTTTCGAACATCTAGAAATAATTTTAACAAACCCTTACATCTGCAACTGTGCACCGCTCGCTTCCACCCAGTTGCGCTGCTCGTCGCTGAGGCCGGGGTCGCTGATCACCTGCTGAAATTGCCCCAGCTCGGCGAAATGAGCCGCGCGCACCTGGTCGAACTTGCTGTGGTCGGCCACCAGCACGCAGTTTTGCGCACGGGCCATCACCCGCCGTTTCACGTCCACTTCGTTGAGGTTGTAGCAGGTCAGGCCGTGGGCCTGGCTCACGCCTGCCGCCGAGACGAAGGCCCAGGCCATGCGCAGGCTGTCGATGATACCGGCCTCGGCGCGGCTTTCGAAGACCATGTTGCGGCGGTGAAAGGTGCCGCCGCAGAGGACGATGGTGCAGTTGTCTTTCTGCTGCAGCTTCATGAGTATATTCAAGGAGTTGCACAGTGCCGTGAACTCCAGGTCGTCGGCCAGGGCATCGACGATGAAGGGCGTGGTGCTGCCGCAGTCGAGGAAGATGGTGTCGCCCGGGCGCACCAGCGCGGCGGCCAGTTGGCCGATGCGGCGCTTCTCGTCGATATGGCGGCGGTCCTGTTCGGTGACCTGGTATTCGTTGTCGGCGCCTTCGCTGCGCGTGATGTGCCCGCCCAGCAGGCGCAGGCCCTGGGTGCCGGCGGCGAGGTCGCGGCGCAGGGTCATCTCGGAAACGCCGAGGCGCGCCGACATCTCGCGCAGGTGCACCGCAGTCGTGCCCTGCAAGGCCTTGTGCATGGCCTTGAAGCGTTCGGTTTTCTTGGTATCCACAGCGGCTCCTTCCACGACGCTGGCGAGCGCCGTCACAAAATCTGTTTACAATGTTATTTTTATAACATTTAATGATTTCAATCTAACACAAAAACCGCTCCGCCACAGGACCGTCGCCATGCCTATCTCCGCTACCGATCTGGCTGCCTATATCGATCATACCCTGCTGGCGGCCGATGCCTCCCAGGCCAGCATTCGTCAACTCTGCGCCGAAGCCGTGAGCCATGGTTTCAAGACCGTGTGCGTCAACAGTGCCCAGGTGCCATTGGCCGCGAGTTGCCTGGCGGGCGCCGCACCGTTGGTGTGTGCGGTGGTGGGCTTTCCCCTCGGTGCCGGCCTGAGCGCGGCCAAGGCGGCCGAAGCGCGGCTGGCCATCGCGGCTGGCGCGCGGGAGATCGACATGGTGCTCAACATCGGCTGGCTCAAGGATGGCCGCCTCAGCGCCGTGCGCGAAGACATCGCCGAAGTCCTGGCCGCCTGCGCCACGGTGCCCTTGAAGGTCATTCTCGAGACGGGGCTGCTGAACGATGCCCAGAAGACTGCCGCCTGCGAGGTCTGCCGTGACCTGCAGGTGGCGTTTGTGAAAACCTCCACCGGCTTCGGCCATGGCGGCGCCACCCTGGCGGACGTGCAGTTGATGCGCGCCGTAGTGGGCCCGGAGATCGGCGTCAAGGCGTCAGGCGGCGTGCGCGACGCCGCCACCGCCAATGCCATGATCGAAGCCGGTGCCACGCGGTTGGGCACCAGCTCGGGGGTGGCGATCGTCACGGCGGGCGAGGCATCGGGTAGCTACTGAGGGCTCAGATCGCCCAGTCGAGCCCTACCGTGTACCGGCGCCCATCCAGCGTGCGCCGGTACGCTTCGTACTCCACCTCCTTGTTGAACAGGTTGTACACCCCTGCCAGCAGCGTCAGGTCCTTGGTCAGCGCATAGGTCGCCCCGACATCCACGAAGGTATAGCTCGGCGTGCCTTGGCTCAGCGTCGTGCGCCCCAGGTAGTCCGAAGTACTGCCGCGGTAATTGACCCGCGCCCAGCTCGCCAGCCGGTCATTGTTTTTCCAATCCAGGGTGGCATTGGCCATGTGTTTGGGCATCTCGTTCAGCGGCTTGCCTTTGAGCAGGCCACTCTTCTGCTCGGACTGGGTGAAGGTGTAGTTGCTCACCAAGGTCAGCTCATCGCTCAGGCGCCAGTCCATTGTCGCCTCCACACCACGCAGCTGCGCCTCGTCGACGTTCACTCGGTCGCTGATGAACTTGAACGCCTCGGCGCCGATCATGCATTGGCCCGAGGCGGTGCCGGTGTCATCGGTGCAGCGGCGCTGTTCGGTGATCTTGTCCTTGAAGGCGGTGGAGAACAGCGTCAAACCGGTACTGATGCCCTGCTCGCCCTCCCACAGGACGGCCAGCTCATGGCTGACACTGGTCTCCGGCTTGAGCCCCGGGTTGCCGACGATGATCGCCGGGTCGCCGCCACCGCCGGTGATCTGCCCCCAGCCTTCGACGCTGGAGCGGATATCCGGCGACTTGTAGCCGGTCGAGACCCCACCCTTGAGCGTCCACTGCGAATCCAGGTGGTACACGCCGTAGAGGCGCGGCGACCAATGGCCCCCGTAGTTCTGGTCGCGGTCCAGGCGCAGGCCGGCGGTCAGGGCGAAGTCGTCGGTCAGGCGCCATTCGTCTTCCATGAACAGCGCCCAGGACCAGCGCGTAAGGCGGTCGAAAGCGTGGCTGTCGGCGAGTTCGTTACCCTTGTCACCCAGGTCTTCATACAGGTATTGGCCGCCCAGCGTGGTCACGTGCCGCTCGGCAAAATGCGTGACCTGGGAGTTGAACACCGAGTTGTTCAACAACATCCGCCGCCCGGGGTTGTCGATCCGTTCGCGCTGCACGTAGCTGGTGCTGGCCAGCTCGCTCCAGCGCCCTTCGTGGGTGAGGGAGAAATGTGTTCGCTCGTAATCGTTGTGGCTGTCGGAGCGCCTGGCCGAGCGACCGACATGGGAGTCGCGCTGCTGGGCGGTCTGGCCGGCTTCGAGGATGATGTCGTTGAACGTGTCCGGGGTGAAGGTCAATTTCCCGGTGCCGCTGTCGGTCGCCGTTTGACCGTATCCGTTTTCGAAGCGGTCTTCGTCGCGGCGGTTGCGCTGGCCGTACAACTGCACGCTCAGCCGCTCGTCCACCAGCGGGCCGGACAGGAACACATCGGTGTTGTGGTAACCGCCCGACGCGGAGCGATCCTGGGCGGTGACTTCGCTGCGCACGTTGCCGAACCATTTGCCGGAATCCTTGCGGGTAATGATATTGATCACCCCGCCCATGGCGTCCGAGCCGTAGAGCGACGACATTGGCCCGCGCACCACCTCGATCCGTTCGATGGCCGCCAATGGCGGTAGCCAGCCTTGCTCGATACCGGAATTGTCGCTGTTGGGCCGGGTAGCGCGAGAGTCCTGGCGCTTGCCGTCCACCAGGATCAGGGTGTACTTGGCGGCCATGCCACGGATGCTGATATCGCTCGAGCTGCCGCCTCCGGTGACGACGACGCCGGGCACATCACGCAGGGCATCCGTGACGTCGCGGTAGGATTTGCTTTGCAACTGCTCGCGGTTGATCACCGAAATCGACGCCGGCGCATCCTTGATGTGCTGGGAGAATCCCGAAGCCGTCACCACCAGGTTCTCCAGCTCCATCGGCGGGTGTTCGGCGTTGACGTTGGCGGTGTAAAGGGTGCAACAGGCCAGGGCGAGATGGGGCGGGGTGAAGACACGGAACATGAGTGGGTTTTTCCTCGGGAAACAGGAGCGCAGGCAAGTGCGCGACGCCACGGATAGTAATGATTCTTATCCTCGTTAGAAGCGGATTTACGTTCCTTACGCACTCATAAGGAACTGATTCCAGGGTAGTTTTTTGTCCTGCAATGTCCCAGTTGGTACGAAGACCAAACGTCCGTGCGCTTCATCTACCCACAGGCCAATGCCACTTTTTTTGGACATTTTTTGAAACATCTACAGCCCCCACCCCATCCGGCCTGCGCGCTGCACAACCGGGCGCAATGTCGCACCCTAGCGCCTTCCTCGCAGTTGCACTGAAACGATTCAGGTGCGATAACAAAAAGGCGACCTGCTCGAACATCTATAAAAAACATGGATTCATCGGGCATTGCACTTGGAGTTCGGCGATCCTGCATCACCCCTTTGAACACCCGTGGCACCCGCCTATTGCTCCACCATCGAGCCTGCCCTTCAACCTCATCGAGGCCATTCATTCGGCGCCCGCACGCGCCGTGCAGCAAAAAAAGGACTGTGACATTGAGCGATCAAGCCACTGCCACCACGCCCCTGGCCAGATTCTGCCAGGCGCTTGGCATCCCCTACCCCATGTTCTGGGGCTTCGTCGGCTTGTTGATCTTCATGATCGGCGACGGCGTCGAACTCGGTTACCTCTCGCCGTTCCTCAGTGACCACGGCATGCCAGAAGACCACATCGCCATGGTCTTCACCCTCTACGGCGTCACCGTCGCTATTTCCTCCTGGTTGGCCGGCGCGCTCTCCAGCCTCTGGGGCCCGAAACGGGTGATGATGCTCGGTTTGCTGATCTGGAGCGTGTTCGAGGTGTTGTTCCTGGTCTATGGCCTGGAAAAGATCAGCTACTCCATGATCCTGCTCACCTATGGCCTGCGCGGCTTCGGCTACCCGCTGTTCGCCTATGGCTTCCTGGTGTGGATCGCCGCCGCCACGCCGTCACGCAAGATGGGCCTGGCCGTGGGCTGGTTCTGGGTGGCCTACGCCGCCGGCTTGCCGACCCTGGGTTCGCTGGTGGCCAGCATCGCCATTCCGCTGATCGGTGCCCTGCAGACATTCTGGCTGTCGTTCGGCCTGGTGGTGCTCGGCGGCTTCATCGGCCTGATCGGCCTGCGCGACGCCCACGGCATGCGCCGCCTGGCCCCCGAGGGCGAGAAGCCACTGCTGTCGATGACCAAGAACATCACCATCATGTGGACCAGCCCCAAGGTCACCCTGGCCGGGGTGGTGCGCATCATCAACACCTCGTCGATGTTCGGCTTCCTGGTGGTGATGCCGGGCTTCTTCATGACCCAAGTCGGCTTCAGCCTGGAACAATGGCTGCGCCTGCTGACCATCGTCTTCGTGTTCAACATCATCGGCAACCTCACCTCCAGCGTGATCAGCACGCGCATCGGCTACCGCAACACCATCCTGTGGCTGGGCGCGGTGGGCAGCACCATCAGCACGCCGTTGTTCTTCTTCATGCCGCAGGCCTTCCCGCACGACTTCCTGCTGGCGGCGGTGTTCGGTGCCTTCTACGGCCTGACCTTGGCCTGCTTCGTGCCGCTCTCGGCGCTGGCACCGGCCTTGGCGCCGCACAACAAGGCGGCGGCGCTGTCGGTACTGAGCCTGGGTGCCGGCGCCTCGACCTGGGTCGGCCCCGCCGTGGTGGCGATTTTCAGCGAGCGCTTCGGCCTGGCCGGCGTAGTGTGGGCCTTCACCGGCCTGTATGCGCTCAGCGCGGTGATGATGCTGTTCCTGCACGATCCAGAACCGGTGCATGAGCCGATCCTGACCAAGACCAAGTCACGCATCAGGATTCGCGCCCCGCGCCAGGACATGCGCTGGGCCCACGCTTCACGTAGCGACTGACTTCCCCTCCCCGTGGCGGCAGGGGTTCAAGCCCCTGCCCGGCCATGCCCTTTTGCTGGTTCTGCGGTGCAATACTGCTGCTGGATTGCCAACGCGCCAGAGCTGAACCAGGCGCTCAACGCCCCCTACGCCCCCACCCCAGCGCCACATAATCCATCACCAGGGCCAACACCAAGGCCCCCGCTGCAATCGCAAACAACACCTGATAATGCCCACCCGTGGCATTGAAGATCAGCGAATACAGCAACCCTGCCAGCGCCTGGAAACTCGCAAACGCTACCGTCGCCTTGCTCCACGCCACCTGCTGGGCGTGGGCGCGGTGCTTCAGCTCATGCACCCGGGCCAGGGCCAGCGGCACGATCCCCGGCGGGAACGAACCGATCACCAGCGCCAGCAGGCACAGCAACCACACCTGCTGGCTGACACTCAGCAACGCCACCGCCACCGCTTGCGCCGCCAGCACCCAACGAATACCAGGCCGGGCACCCAAGCGATCCGCCAGCATGCCGTAGATCATCGGCCCCACAATCGCGCCCAAGCCATACATCACCCAGACCAGCGCCGCGGTATGGCCGCCGAGGTTCAGGCCGCGTGTCACGTAGTCCACCAGAAACACCATGGCCGGCACCAGCCCGCTGGCCATCAGCGCGTACTGGGCAAACAACAGGCGCAAGCCACCGCCCACGCGCTGGTCTTGCGGTTTTTCCAGTACGCCTTCCTGAGTCGCGGCGGGCACGGTTGCAGGCTCGCTCGGCCAGCCCCACCAGCTCGCGGCGGTCAACAGCGCCGCTACCAGCGCCAAGCCGATCCAGGTCACCTGCAAGCCCCAGTGCAACAGCGCTGGCACCAACGTTCCCGAACCGGCGATGCCCAAACCGATGCCGACGAAGATCGCCCCGCTGGCCACCCCACGGCGCGCCACCGGCACATGGGGCAGCACGGTCGACGCTACCAGCACCATGATCGAACCGCCGGCGATGCCCGACAGCAAGCGCCAGCCGAAGAACCAACTGAACGACAACGGGTACGCACAGGCCAGGAACGACAAACTGGCCAGCACCAGCATGCCCCGCAGCACCGTCGGGTTGCCCGCCCGCTTGCCCAGCGGATGCCCCAGCAAGGCGCCGATCAGGTAACCCGCCAGGTTCGCCGCCCCCAGGTACACCACATCCGCCTGGGCGAACCAGTGGGCCTGGATCAATTGCGGAATCAACGGTGTGTAGGCAAAGCGCGCCAGCCCAATGCTGACCAGGCTGGCGCACAGCCCGGCGAAAATATGCAGCCAGACGCGATCACGGGACGCCTGGCCGGTTGTGGCGAGTGAAGACATGGGTGTTGCTCCTGAGCCATCAGTGAAGGATTGGCTCGATTCTAGGAAGGGAACGTGGGAGGCAGAAATCGATGGGGCTGATAGCGATCATCAGCTCAGGGGCTTGGGTTTTCGCCCAGCAAAAAAAAGCGGCGAAGCCCGACCAGGGCCTCGCCGTAAAGGGAGGGACAACCTTGCAACGTTTTACTTCAGCAATGGCACCTGTGCCGCCCGCTGATAGGGGCCATACAACATCGGGTTCCACTGGAAACGGCTGCCGTTCTCGGTGATATGGCCGATGCCCGGGAACGGCAGGTGCGCGGCGGCCGCCCATTCCTGCTGCTTGGCCACCTGGCGGAACACCAGGTCGCGGCTGGCAATGGCCTTCTGCGCGTCGACGTCAAAGCCGATCGATACCTCAGGATGTTCGAACTGCACCGCCACGCTGTGGATCAGGTCGCCCATGAACAGAATGCTCTGGCCCTTTGAGCTGAACCGGTAAGTGGTGCTCCCCGGCGTATGCCCAGGCTCGCTGGCCGCCTGCACATCGGCGACCGGCAATTGCGTGCCCACGAAGGTCTTGAAGTGCCCCGCCGCCCGATACGGCGCCGTCGAATCGCGGGCGATCTTGAAGAATTCCTGGGCCTTGGCCGGCACCGACGCCAGCGGCGTATCCAGCCAGTAATCGGCCTCGGCCTTGGCGGCATACACCGTGGCGTTGGGGAACACCGGCTGGTGTTGCGCATCCACCAGGCCGCACACGTGGTCGAGATGAAGGTGGGTCAGCAGCACCACCTCGACCTGTGCCGGATCGTAGCCTGCCGCCCGCAGGTTGGCCGGCAGCATCCCCGCCGTCGTGCCGATGCACTGGCCGGCGCCGGTGTCGACCAGGATCAGCTGCTTGCCGGTATTGATCAGAAAGGCGTTGAACGAGGTCTGCACGCCTTCGGTGTTCATCGAGTTGCGGGCGATCAGCGCGCGGATCTTGCTCGGGCTCAGGCCCTTGAGCAGGTCGGGCGAAAGGTCGTTGTAGCCGTCGTAGAGCGCGGTGACTTCAAAGTCGCCCACGGCCAGGCGCTCGAAGCCGGGGGCCTGGGTTTTGATCTGCGGTGGCGCGGCGATGGCGGCGGTGCAGGCCAGGGAGATGGCGGCGCACATGAGGTGGCGCGCGGTTTGGCGGTGGAAGGCCATGGCTCGGTATTTCCCAATGATGATGCGCCATGGTGCGAGGGATTCATTGGGAAATATTGCATGGTTGTGCCGGGAATAGGTGGCTTGTGCTGTGATGCAGGCTATTGCTGCTGGAAGTTAGAGCTTGCCCTCGATCACCAGCACCGGCAGGTGGCCGTTGGACAGGTCCTGCTGCGCAGGTAGCCGCGGGAGATTTTTCACCCTTGATACATAAATGGCCCTATCAAACCCACTCCCATTGGCCCTTGGTAAAGAACCAATGCCCCGCTACCTTAAGGCTGCGCCCCTACCCCAATGTGCCAAGGACCCAGCCCATGCCCAGCCGCCTCAATGACTACCAGCAACCCATCGGCCCAGACGTTCCCGGCTGGACCCCACGCCAGCGCCCGCCCCGCGCCACCCTGCAGGGCCGCACCTGCCGCCTGGAACCGCTGGACGTCGCCCGGCATGCCGACGACCTCTACCAGTCCTACTGCGCGCAAACCGATGGCAGCGACTGGACCTACCTGTTCGTCGGTCCCTTCACCGATGCCGCCAGCTACCGCCAGTATCTGCAAGGCGCGGCCGCCAGCCAGGACCCGCTGCACTGGGCGGTGGTCGACCAACGCACTGGCACTGCGGTCGGCACGCTGTCGCTGATGCGCATCGAGCCTGTGCACGGGGTGATCGAAGTGGGCAATGTGACCTTCTCGCCGTTGATGAAGCGCACGCCGGTGTCCACCGAAGCGCAGTTGCTGCTGATGAAGTTCGTGTTCGACGAACTGGGCTACCGCCGCTACGAGTGGAAGTGCGATGCGCTCAACGCGCATTCGCGCCAGGCCGCCACGCGGCTGGGCTTCAGCTTCGAGGGAATCTTTCGCCAGGCGGTGATCTACAAGGGTCGCAGCCGCGACACGGCGTGGTTCTCGATCATCGACAGCGAGTGGCCCGACCTGCGCGTAAGCTTCGAGCGCTGGCTTGCAGCGGACAACTTCGACGCCAGTGGCCAACAGATCCTTTCGCTATCAAGCTTGCGCAATCTGGAATAACGACGATGCTATAAGCCGTTGATCTGCCTCGCGCTGTGCCGGGGCGGTTCCCCTTTTCCAGGAAGAAGAGAGCGCGCTTGTGAAATTTGTACCCTTGACCCGGTCGCTGATCGCGACCTTGGCGATCGTCAGCTGGACCACCGTACAGGCCGCTTCCCAAGCGCCCGTAGCGGCGAAAAACGGCATGGTGGTCACCGCCCAGCACCTGGCCACGCAAGTGGGCGTGGATGTGCTCAAGCACGGCGGCAATGCCGTCGATGCCGCGGTGGCCGTGGCCTACGCCCTGGCTGTGGTGTACCCCGCCGCGGGCAATATCGGTGGCGGCGGCTTCATGACCCTGCAACTGGCCGACGGCCGCAAGACCTTCCTCGACTTCCGCGAAAAAGCCCCGCTGGCGGCTACCGCCAACATGTACCTGGACGCCAGCGGTAACGTGGTGCCGGGCCTGAGCACCGACGGCCACCTGGCCGTGGGCGTGCCCGGCACCGTGTCGGGCATGGAATACGCCCTGAGCCAATACGGCAGCCGCCCCCGCGCGCAACTGATCGCCCCGGCCATCAAGCTGGCCGAGCAAGGCTTCGTGCTCGAACAGGGCGACGTCGACATGCTGCACACCACCACCGCCGATTTCCGCAAGGACCCGAAAGACCTGGCGCCGATCTTCCTCAACAAGGGCGAGCCCTTCAAGGTCGGTGAAAAGCTGGTGCAGAAGGACTTGGCCAAGACCCTGCGCAGCATCTCCGAACACGGCAACGCCGGCTTCTACAAAGGCTGGGTCGCCAAGGCCATCGTCGACTCCAGCCAGGCCGGCAAGGGCATCCTAACCCAGGCCGACCTGGACAAATACAAGACCCGTGAATTGGCGCCCGTCGAGTGCGACTACCGTGGCTACCACGTGGTCTCGGCACCGCCGCCCAGCTCCGGGGGCGTGGTGATCTGCGAAATCCTCAACATTCTCGAAGGCTACCCGCTGGCCGACCTCGGCTACCACTCGGCCCAAGGCATGCACTACCAGATCGAAGCCATGCGCCACGCCTATGTGGACCGCAACAGCTACCTGGGCGACCCGGACTTCGTCAAAAACCCGGTCGCCCACCTGCTGGACAAGGACTACGCCGCCAGCCTGCGCGCAGCCATAGCGCCGAACAAGGCCGGCATCTCCGCCGAGCTCAAGCCGGGCGTGGCGCCCCACGAAGGCAGCAACACCACCCACTACTCCATCGTCGACCACTTTGGCAACGCGGTGTCGGTGACCTACACCCTCAACAACTGGTTCGGCGCCCGGGTGATGGCCAGCAAGACCGGCATCATCCTCAACGACGAAATGGACGACTTCACCTCCAAGGTCGGTGTGCCCAACATGTTTGGCCTGGTGCAAGGCGAAGCCAACGCCATCGCCCCCTACAAGACGCCGCTCTCCTCCATGAGCCCGACCATCGTCACCCAGGACGGCAAACCGCTGATGGTGCTCGGTACCCCAGGCGGCAGCCGCATCATTACCGCGACGCTGCTGACCATGCTCAACGTGATCGACTACGGGATGACCATTCAGGAAGCCGTCGACGCGCCACGCTTCCACCAGCAATGGATGCCGGAGACCACCAACCTGGAGCCGTTCACGGTGAGCGCCGATACCCGCAAGATTCTCGAAAGCTGGGGCCACAAGTTCACCGGCGCGCAGCCGGCGAATCATCTGGCGGCGATTTTGGTCGGCGCGCCGGCGATTGGCGCCAAGCCGGTGGGGGATAACAAGTTTTATGGCGCGAATGATCCGCGCAGGAATACGGGGCAGGCGTTGGGGTACTGAAATTACCCTGGCTGGGCCCTTCTGGGCCCTGGCAGCACGCTGCGCGACCACCTTAGCCTCGCTCGCCCACTTTTTCGCTCCCACAGGTAACCGACCATGAGCTATATCGCCGCCGAACACCGCTACTCGAAGATGCCCTACCGCCCCGTTGGCCGCAGCGGCCTGGTGCTGCCCGCGCTGTCCCTGGGGCTGTGGCACAACTTCGGCGACAGCACGCCGATCGCCACCCAGCGCGCCATGCTGCACACCGCCTTCGACCTGGGCATCAACCACTTCGACCTGGCCAACAACTACGGCCCGCCCTACGGCAGCGCCGAAACCAACTTCGGCCGCCTGCTCAAGGAAGACTTCAGCGCCTACCGCGACGAGCTGATCATCTCCAGCAAGGCCGGCTGGGACATGTGGCCCGGCCCCTACGGCCAGGGCGGCGGCTCGCGCAAGTACGTGCTGGCCAGCCTCGACCAAAGCCTCAAGCGCCTGGGCCTGGACTACGTCGACATCTTCTACTCGCACCGCTTCGACCCGCTCACGCCGCTGGAAGAAACCGCCAGCGCCCTGGCCACCGCCGTGCAGCAAGGCAAGGCGCTGTACATCGGCATCTCCTCCTATTCCGGCAGCAAGACCCGCGAGATCGCCGCGCTGCTGAAGGAATGGAAAGTGCCGCTGCTGATTCACCAGCCGGCCTACAACCTGCTCAACCGCTGGGTGGAAAAAGACCTGCTCGACAGCACCGAAGCGCTCGGCGCCGGGGTCATCGCCTTCACCGCGCTGGCCCAGGGGCTGCTGACCGACAAATACCTCAATGGCGTGCCTGAAGACGCCCGCGTCAACCGCCCGGGCGGCGGCTCGTTGCAGGCAGCGCACCTGTCCGACAGCAACCTGGCCCACGTGCGCGCGCTCAACGACATCGCCAAGCGCCGCGGCCAGAGCCTGGCACAGATGGCCCTGGCCTGGACCTTGCGCGACCCGCGGGTGACCTCGGCGCTGATCGGCGCCAGCCGCCCGGAGCAGATCATCGAGAACGTCGCCGCCCTGGACAACCTGGCGTTCAGCGCCGAGGAACTGGCCGAAATCGACCGGTTCGCCGTGGAAGGCGGGATCAACTTGTGGGAAAAGCCCTCCAGCGCCGAGTGACCGAGTCCTGTTGCAGGCCGCGGGCGCCGCGTGCTCGAACGGGATCGGTGCAGATTCTGTTGGAGCAGGCTCGGCTTGGGGGCCTCATCGCGGACTTCGCCCGCTCCAACGGGATCGGTGGAGATTCTGTTAGGGCGCGTTCGGCTTGGGGGCCTTATCGCGGACTTCGCCCGCTCCAACGGGATCGGGGGAGATTCTGTTGGAGCGGGCGAGGCCCGCGATGGGGCCGCCTCGGGCTCCCTTCCTTATCAATCTAAATTTATGCCCCATCGGTCTTGGACGACCTTCATTTTTCGCATATAGCATCCTCCCAATATTCATTTATTGAATAATCTTCAAACCCTCGCCAACCCCCGACGGCGAGCTTTTGGGAAGGACCTCTTATGTGGCGAAACCTCCTCGTTCGGCTTGGCAGCAGCGTGCTGGTGCTGTGGCTGAGCGTTTCCGCGGCGTTCATCGCGCTGCACTCCCTGCCGGGCAAGATCGCCGACATCCTCGCCGGCGATAACGAATACCCCGGCCTGCGCGAGGCCATCGCCGCCGAGTGGGGCCTGGACAAGTCGCTGCCAGAACAGTACCTGGATTTCGTCGGCCGCCTGCTGCATGGCGACCTCGGCACCTCCTACGTGATGCGCCAATCGGTTGGCAGCGTGCTGCAGTCGCAACTCTGGCCCACGGTGCAGCTGGCGTTGGCGGCAGGAGTGATTGCCGCCGCCTTCGCCATCGCGGTCGCCTTGCTGACCGCAGGCCGCAGCGCCCTGGGCCGCAAAATCGCCTCGACGCTGGAACTGGTGCTCACCTCCACCCCGGTGTTCTGGATCGGCATCCTGTTGCTGATGCTGTTTTCCTTCCACTGGCGCTTCTTCCCGGTCTCCGGCGCTGGCGGCTGGAACGCCCTGGTACTGCCGGCCATCACCTTGGCCCTGCCCACTGCCGGCATCCTCGCCCAGGTGCTGCGCGAAGCCATGGAAAAAACCTTGGAACAGCCCTTCGTCACCACCGTGCGCGCCCGTGGCCTGAGCGAGACCCGGGTGCGCAGCGCCCATGTGCTGCGCCATGCCTTGCTGCCCATCGTCACCCTCGGCGGCTGGCTGGTCGGCGGCCTGCTGGGCGGCGCGGTGATCACTGAAAAAGTCTTCGGCCGCCCCGGCCTGGGCACCGTCACCCTCAACGCCATCACCAGCCAGGACGTGCCCGTGGTGCTCGCGGTGGTGCTGCTGGCGGCCTTTATCTATGTGGTGATTTCGACCCTGCTGGACATCGCCTACCTGTTCATCGACCCGAGGCTGAGAACCCAATGACCCTGCCATCGCGTACCCTGCCCGGCGCCGCCACCTACGATCCACAAAGCGCCAAAGCCAGGCCCACGCGCCTGCCCCTGGGCGTAACGCTCAGCAGCCTGTTCCTGTTGCTGGTGAGCATCGCGCTGGCGATCCCCTTCTGGCTCACCCACTACGACCCGCTGGTCGGCGACGTGACCCTGGGCCTGCAAGCGCCCAGCGCCGCCCACTGGTTCGGCACCGACCGCCTCGGCCGCGACGTGTTCGCCCGGGTCGTGTACGGCGCCCGCTACTCGCTGCTGATCGGCCTGGCGGGCATGCTCATCAGCCTGATCGCCGGCACCCTGCTGGGCCTGGTGGCCGGCATGAAGAACCGCTGGCTCGACGAGGTCGCTTCGCGCCTGTTCGACGTGCTCTCGGCCTTCCCCAGCGTGCTGCTGGCGCTGCTGGTGATCGCCCTGATCGGCCCCGGCATGATGAACGTCGCCGTGGCCATCGGCATCGCCGGCATTCCCAAGTTCGGGCGCCTGGTGCGCAGCCAGACGCAACTGGTGCGCGAGGCCGACTATGTGCGCCACGCCGTGCTGTACGGCCGCTCCAGCGCCCGGGTATTCATCACCCATCTGTTGCCTAACGTGCTGGTGGCGATTCCGGTGATCGCCACCATTGATATCGGCAGCTCGATCATCGCCGTCTCCGGCCTCAGCTTTCTCGGCCTGGGCCCGCAGCCGCCTACTCCGGAATGGGGGGTAATGCTTGCCGAAGGCCGCGACGTGCTGCGCGTGGCCTGGTGGCCGAGCGTGTTCCCGGGCATCGCCATCACCCTAACGGTGATCAGCTTCACGGTGCTGGGCAGCTATTGGCAGCGCCGTTTCGAAGGGAGAAACCCGGCATGAGCACGCCATTGGTAGACATTGAAGACCTGAGCATTCGTTTTCCAGGCGTCAGGCACGGCGCGCCGCTGGTGCGCGGCCTGAGCCTGCAGATCCGGCCCGGCGAATGCGTGGCGCTGGTAGGTGAATCCGGCTCGGGCAAGAGCCTGACCGCGCGCAGCCTGCTGGGCCTGGCCGGCGACGGCGCCGAGGTGGCAGCCAAGCGCCTGCTGATCGACGGCCGCGACGCCCTGGCCTTCAACAAAAACGACTGGCGCCAGGTGCGCGGGCGCTTCGCCGGGTTGGTGATGCAGGACGCCCTGGTGTCCCTCGACCCGCTGCGCAACATTGGCCAGGAAACCGGCGAAGTGCTGCGCGCCCATCGCCTGCTGGACAACGGCAAGGCCGTGGACCAGCGCGTGCTCGAGGCCCTGGCCCAGGTCGGCATTCCCGACCCGGAGTGGCGCGCCAGCCAATACGCCCATCAGCTGTCCGGCGGCCTGCGCCAGCGCGCGCTGATTGCCGCCGCCATCGCTGCCGGGCCGCGGTTGATCATCGCCGATGAACCCACCACCGCGCTGGACGTCACCGTACAGCGCCAAGTCATCGCCGTGCTCGCCGAGCGGGTCGCCCAGGGCGCCGGGCTGCTGATCATCAGCCACGACCTCAACCTGGTGGCGCAGATCGCCGACCGCGTGTACGTGATGCACCATGGCGAAGTGGTCGACGCCGGCAGCGTGCACCAGGTGCTGACCCAGCCGCGCCATCCCTATACCCGCCAATTACTGGCCGCCAGCCCCAGCGCCGACTCGCGGGGCACGCGCCTGAGCACGGCGCGGGTGTCGCCGGCAGCCGACGCCCTGGCCCCATTGCGCATCGAGCGTGAGCCTTTGCCGGCACGCCCGCTACACAGTGCGGCCGAGCCTGTACTGCAAGTGGTCGGCATCAGCAAAAGCTATCGCCGCCGCGGCTTCGGGCGCGGCAAGGCGCCGTTCCAGGCCTTGGGCAGCACCTCCTTCACGCTCAACCGCGGCGAAGTACTGGGCATCGTCGGCGAGTCCGGTTCAGGCAAGACCACCTGCGCCAATATCGTCCTCGGCCTGCTGGAGCCGGATGCCGGCAGCGTGCAGCTGCTCGGCCAACCCTGGAGCCATATCCCCGAAGCCCAGCGCCGACCGTGGCGCCGGCAGATGCAGTACATCCCGCAAGACCCGCTCAGCTCCTTCGACCCGCGCTATAGCGTGCTGCAGATCATCGCTGAAAACCTCGACGCCGGCGGCGAGCCCCGCGACCGCGCCGGTGTGCTGCTTGGCCAGGTCGGGCTGGATGCCAGCTACCTGGACCGCCACCCGCGCTCGTTGTCCGGAGGCCAGCGCCAACGGGTGGCCATCGCCCGCGCCCTGGCGGCGCAGCCGGCGCTGATCATCTGCGACGAGCCGGTCTCGGCACTGGACGTGTACGTGCAGGCCCAGGTGCTCGACCTGATCAGCGAACTGCTGGCCAGCCACGGCATCGCCCTGCTGTTTATCTCCCACGACCTCGAGGTGATCCGCCATATCAGCGACCGCGTGCTGGTGTTCCACCAGGGCCAGGTGGTCGAGCACGGCGCGGTCGAGGCCCTCTTTGCAGCCCCCCAACACCCCTATACCCGCCAATTGCTGGCGACTCCCGCCTGATAAGGACGTTATGAAAGCCCACCGCTCCCTTTTGTGCCTGGCCATTGCCAGCACCCTGCTGCTGACCGCCTGCGACGACGCTGCCAAGCCAGCCAAAACCACTGCGGCCGCCGCCCCCTCGCAACCGCGCAGTGGCGGCGAAGTGACCTTTGGCGTGACCACCGAACCGGTGTGCTTCGACCCGCACAACTCGTCGCAGCAGAACGCCTTTCTGGTGATTCGCAACTACATCGATTCGCTGGTCGGCAAGCAAGCCGACGGCAGCTTCGCGCCCTGGCTGGCGAAAAGCTGGAACGTCTCCGCCGATGGCCTGACCTATACCTTCCAGCTACGCGACGACGTCACCTTCACCGACGGCACGCCCTTCGACGGCGCAGCCGTAAAGGCCAACCTCGACTATACAAAGGACCCGGCCCACACCGCCAACGCCGCGGCCTTCCTCGAATACTACGACCACACCGAAGTGGTCTCGCCCCATGAGGTGCGCATCGTGCTCAGCAAGCCGGATTCGGCGATGCTCGAGTCGCTGTCCAGCGTCAAGCTCGGCTTCCTCTCGCCCAAGACCCTGGCCCAGGGTGGCGACCTCTGCCAAGGCGGCCCGAACCTGGTGGGTACCGGCCCGTTCATCTTCCAGCAGTACAACCGCGGCCAGGCCGCCCGCTTCGTCAAGAACCCCAACTACCACTGGGCCCCGGCGTACGCCGCGCACCAGGGCCCGGCTTACCTGGACGCCGTGACCTACCGTTTCCTGCCTGAATACGCCGTGCGCGCCGGCGCCCTGAGCTCCGGCCAGGTCGACCTGATCGAGGGCGTGCAGCCCACTGACCGCGCGCTGTTCGACAAGGTGCCGGGGTTCCAGTACCTGACCAGCCCGTCGGCGGAAACCTCCTTCACCCTCAACCTCAACTACAGCGCCGCGCCCACCGATGACGTGCGCGTGCGCCAGGCCCTGCGCGACGGCTTCGACCTGGCGGCCATCGTCAAGAACATCTACCTGGGCAGCGTGGCGCGGGCCTGGTCCAACATCGGCCCGGACAACCCCGGCTACAACAAGACCCTGGCCAACACCTGGGGCAACGACGTGCCCGGCGCCAACAAGCTGCTCGACGAAGCCGGCTGGACCGGCCGCGACGCCGACGGTTACCGCACCCGCGACGGTCAGCGCCTGCGCGTCGAAGTCGGCTACCCGCAGCCCTATGTGCGCGACAACCGCGACTTGCTGATCCAGCAGATTCAGGCGGCTGTGAAGAAGAACCTGGGCATGCACCTGGACCTGCGCATCATCAGTTCCGGTGAATGGGTGAAGTCCATCGCCGATGGCTCGTGGCACGTGTACCCCAACACCCTCAACCCATCGGACCCGGCGCTGTCGCTGCGTGACGTGCTGGGCAACACCGGCTTTCTGTACCGCGGCGTCAAAGCGCCCGACAGCGAAATCGTCAGCCTGATCGACCAGGCGCGGGCCACCTCGGATCTGACCCGGCGCCAGCCGATCCTCGATCGCATCCAGCAGCGGGCTGTGGAACAGGCGTTCATCATTCCGCTGTTCGCGCCCAATTATCAGCTGGCGGCGCGCGATACGCTGCATGGCTTGAACTTCGAAGTGCAGCTGGACGCGCCGTCCAACCTGTATGACGTGTGGAGCGAAGCCAAATAGACTGCCGCGCAGTACCCAAAGCCGCCGATAAGGCGGCTTTTTTGTCTTCCGGCACCGTAAATCGGCAAATCGCCCACGCCGACGGCACCGCTGCGGAAATATCCGGTCTAGATTGATTACAAAAATAGCAAACGCCCACTTTCCCCCCTGAATCCGGGCCCCGCCAAAGGTTCCAGCATGACCTACCTGCCGAGCGCACAGCTGCCCAGCGGCTTCACGTGGTCCCGCACCACGCTGCTGCGCACCAACCCCGGCTGGGCACTGGCGGTGTTCGCCCTGGGCCTGGTACTGAGCATCGGTGCCACCTGTCAGCGCTACCAGAACAACCAGCTGGAGGTCAGCGAAACCATCGAGGCCCAGGCCATGCAGCTGGGCGACTCCATCCAGCAGCGCCTGGCCCTGTACCAATACGGCCTGCGCGGCATGCGCGGGATGATCCACACCGTCAGCCTGTCACAACTGACCCTGGGCCAGTTCCGCCGCTACATGGCCACGCGCGATCTCACCAGCGAGTTTCCCGGAGCCCTGGGCTTCGGCGTGGTCTACCGCATCGTTGACAGCGATCGTGTGCGCTTCGACCAGCAGGCCCGCGATGAGGGCCTGCAGAGCTTCACCGTGCATGGCATCGCGCCCCACGACGGCGACCTGTACGTGATCAAGTATGTCGAGCCGCAGCAGCCCAACGACAATGCCGTGGGCCTGGATATCGCCTCCGAACCAGCGCGGCGGCAAGCAGCCGAAGCCGCCATGCGCACCGGTACCGCGCAACTCACCGGGCCGATCACCTTGGTGCAAGCCTACGGCCAGGTGCGCCAAGGCTTCCTGATGCTGCTACCGGTCTACCAGACTCCGCAAATTCCGACCAGCGAGGCCCAGCGCATGGACACCGGCGTGGGCTGGAGCTTTGCCCCGCTGTTGATGAAGGATGTGCTCGAAGGCCTGCTGGCGCCGAGCGATTCGACCCGCCTGGAGCTCTGGGACGTGACCACCGGGCAGGCGGCGGCGCCGTTCTATATCAGTGCCGTCACACCGACGCGCGACGCCCCAGTGGCCAGTTTCAGCACCGACCGCCAGGTCCTCGGCCGCACCTGGCACGTGGTGCTCAACGCCTACCCGGCCTTCGTGGCGCAGTTGCGGCAAACTTCGCCTTGGCTGATCCTCGCCCTGGGCACCCTCACCAGCCTGCTGATGGGCATCGTCGTGCACCTGCTGCGGCTAAAGACCCTGCGCGATCGCGCCGAGGAAAAGGCCACCCAGCTGCGCACCCGCGAACTCAATCGGGTGCTGGAAACCGAGGTCAGCCAGCGCACCCGCGAGCTGCAGGTGCTCAATGCTTTGCTCAAGAATGTACTGGATGCCGCCACGGCGGTGACAGTGGTCGCCACTGACCTCAAAGGCGTGATCCAGGTGTTCAACCGCGGCGCGGAACGCATGACGGGCTATCATGCCCGCGAGGTGGTCAACCGGCATACCCCCGAGCTGTACCACGATGCCCAAGAGCTGCATGCGCTCAACCAACGGTTGGGCCGCCAGTACGGTCGGCATTTCCACGGCATCGAGGGCTTTATCGCCCAAAGCGACGCAAGCAGTGACCCCTCACAACACCAGTGCCATCTGGTGCGCAAGGATGGCACCCGGCTGCTGGTGCAGCTGGCCGTGGCCGCCATGCGCGATCATGAGCAGCGCATCACCGGCTACCTGGGTGTGGCCGTGGACATCACCGCCCAGCACGAGCTGGAATCCAGCCTGCAGGCGGCCCGCGACGAAGCCGTGCAGGCCAACCTGGCCAAGTCGGCCTTTCTGGCCAGCATGAGCCACGAAATCCGCACGCCCATGAACGCGGTGCTGGGCATGCTCCAGCTCACCCTGCAATCGGACCTCGCACCCCAGCAGCGCGACCACCTGAACCGCGCGCAAACCGCGGCCAACCTGCTGCTGGCGTTGCTCAACGACGTGCTCGACTACTCCAAGATCGAGGCCGGCAAGCTGCAAGTGGACGTGCACCCCTTCCGCCTCGACGAACTGATGCACGACCTCGCCATCGTCCTCGCCGGCAGCCGCCACGAAGCTGCCGTGCAACTGCGCTTCGACCTCGACCCGCACTTGCCCCAGGGCCTGATCGGCGACAGCCTGCGCCTGCAGCAGATCCTCATCAACCTGGCCGGCAATGCGCTGAAGTTCACGCCCCAGGGCGAGGTGGTGATCGCCGTCCAGCTGTTGCAGCAGATCGGCAACGAGGTGCGACTCGAATTTTCGGTCAAGGACACCGGCATCGGCATGCCCGCCGAACAGCTACAGCGGCTGTTCCAGGAGTTCAGCCAGGGCGATGCCTCCACCGCGCGCAAATTCGGCGGCTCGGGCCTGGGCCTGCTGATCTGCAAACGCCTGACGCAATTGATGGACAGCAACCTTAAGGTCGAGAGCCAACAGGGGGTAGGCAGCCGCTTCTGGTTCGAGCTGCGCCTGCACGTGGACGACAGCCACGCACCGGCTTCGCCGCTGCCCGAGCCCAGTGCGCAACGGCCCCAGCGCCTGGCCGGCCTGCGCCTGTTGCTGGTCGAAGACAATGCCGTCAACCAGTTGGTAGCCGCCGGGCTGTTGAAGTCCGAGGGCGCCAGTGTCGAGGTCGCCATTTGCGGGGTGGACGGGGTCAACCGGGTGGAACAGGCCCAGCCGCCCTATGACCTGGTGCTGATGGACCTGCAGATGCCCGACATCGACGGTTTCGAGGCGGCCCGGCGGATACGCCGCAAGATCGCCGCCGGGGTGTTGCCGATCATCGCCATGACCGCCAACGTCTCGGCCGCCGACCGCGAGAAGTGCCTGGCAGCCGGGATGGACGAGCACATCGGCAAGCCCTTCGACCTGCAGCGGCTGGTGGATGTGATCCTGCAGTTCACCCACGGCACCACCCTTTAGCGGCTATTGCGCTCAGTAGCGCGGGCCGGCTTCGTAGTGGCGCCAGCAGCAATGGTCGTGGCCCGGGAGGATGATGCAGCCGCTCAGGCTGAGCAGGGTGACGGCAGCAAGCAGCATAGCGATACGACGGTACATGGCAGTTCCTCATGGCAATCAATTCAGCGCGGCGCGACCCACCGGGGTGTATCGGCTCGCACACATTGAACGGCCCTCCACGGCGCGATCCGTCGCTGGAAAAAATATTTTTTTCGCGACGGATTTCCGCGCAAGCCACGTTCAACCTGTCAGCTACGTTCACCGTCGAACGCCGCATGAGGAGTTGTCATGAGCTTTGCACGCCGTCTGGCCAAGTTGCGCCTTGCGCTGATCGTCCCCGTCGCCCTGTCGGCGCTGGCGAGTGCGCCCACCTTTGCCCGCGAAGTCTATATCCAGCAGCCACCACCGCCCCCGATGCGCGTCGAGCGCCCACCCATGGACCGCCACGGCTACGCCTGGGACCAGGGCCACTGGCGCTGGAACGGCCGCGCCTATGCCTGGGCGCCCGGCCATTGGCAACCGATGCGCGGCCCTGGCCGCTGGGAGCCGGGCCACTGGGAAGCCCGTGGACCACAGTGGTTCTGGGTGGAGGGGCACTGGCTGCGCTGAACCATTGACGGCGCCGTTGTCTGTATCGGGGGAGACATATCGTGCGTCTCCTCCAGCATACGCCCCGTTGCCCGGGGCGTTTTCCAGCCATCGGACCGAGTAACACCTCTTTGAACGAACCTGATCCGGACGTGGAGTTGCTGGCGCGGATCGGCCACAACGAACCGGCCGCCCTGCAGGAGATGGTCAAGCGCAAGCTGCCGCGGCTGCTCGCGCTGGCTAGCCGCCTGCTGGGCGACGCCGAAGAAGCGAAGGATGTCGCGCAGGAAAGCTTTTTACGGATTTGGAAACACGCGGCCGACTGGCGCAGGGGGCAGGCCCGCTTCGACACCTGGCTGCACCGGGTGGCCCTGAACCTGTGCCACGACCGCTTGCGGCGGCGCAAGGCGCAACCCTTGGCGCTGGACGACAGTATTCCGGAGCCGGTGGACAGCCAACTGCGCCCCGACCAACAGCTCGAAGCCCAGGCCCAGAGCGACCTGATGGCAGCGGCCCTGGCCGCGCTGCCGGAGCGCCAACGGGAAGCGATCGTGCTGCAGTACTACCAGGAAATGTCGAATATCGAGGCGGCGGCACTGATGAACATCAGCGTCGAGGCTTTGGAAAGCCTGCTGTCGCGGGCCCGGCGCAATTTGCGCAGCTACCTCGCCGCCCAGCATGGCGACGTCCAACCAGGAGGGGGACTTTGATGACGCCCGAACGTTTCGCGCACCTGGCCGAGGCCTATGGCGCGCAGCTGCAACGCTGGCCCGCCGAGGAACGCGCGGCGGCGCAACGCTTGCTGGCCAGCGATGATGCCCAGGCCAAGGCCGCGCTGCAGCATGCCCAGTGGCTGGATGGCCAGCTGGACGGCTACCGGGTGGCCGCGCCCAGCCCACAGCTGGCGCAGCAGATTATTGCCAGCGCCAGCCCGCCGCCTTCGCTGTGGGGCCGTTGGTTCGGCTGGTTGTTCCCGGCAAGTTTCGTAGGCGTCGGCGTGGCCGGGGTGCTCGCGGGGATGCTGGTCGCGTCCCTGGCGCTGCCCTTGCCCAGCAGTGCGCACGAAGCGCTGCCCAACCTGTTCGACAGTGGCGATGCCGACCTGGTGCAATCGCTCGATACCACCGAGGACACCGAACAATGACGCCGCGTAAACGCTTCACCCCCCTGCTCGCGGCCTCCCTGCTGCTCAATGTGTTCCTGCTGTGCGGCGTGGCCGGCGGGCTGTACCACTGGCGCGATCAACAGCAGCAGGAAGAAGTGCTGCCCGCCAGGCCCCATGGCTTGCGCCAGGTGCTCGCGCAATTACCCGAGGCGCGCCGCCACGAACTTCGCCGAGCCCTGCGCCAGACCCGCGCCGACAACCAGGCCTTGCTGACCCAGCGCCGGATGGCCCGCCAGGCCGTGGTGCACGAGCTGCTGGCCGCCGACCTCGACCGCCAGGCCCTGCGCGCCGAACTGGGCAAGGCCCGGGACGCCGACAGCGCCCTGCGCGTGCGCGTCGACGACCTGCTGGCGGAATTCGCCGGCAACCTGCCGCTGGCCGAGCGCCAGGCCTTGGCCCAGTCGGTGTACGCACCGCAAGACAACGATTGAATATATTTGTAGCAGCCGCGACGGATGCTGGGCGGCGTCACGTTTAACCCGTGCATATCGCCAAAAAGGATCCGCCATGAAACAACTTTTCAAGGCCACCGTTGTGGCCGCCCTGCTCGCGGCGTCGCTGTCGGGCTGTGTCGTCGAACGCCCCCGCGCCCATCGCCCGCCACCGCCTGCGCAGGTGGAAGTGATCCCCGTCGCGCCTTCACCCGGTTTTCACTGGGTGCCTGGCCACTGGCGCTGGGGCGAGCGCGACTGGATCTGGGTACCGGGCCACTGGCGCGAACGGTAACTGACGGCCCGCCAGCGCCAAAAAAGGGCGCTGGCGGGCGTTCGTGCACCGTTCTTGTAGGACAGCGCCGATGGCTTTGTGCCAATAGCGACCCATTCTTCCTGAATGCGCCAGTGCGCTGGGCAATCCCGCGCGAGTTCCCCATAGTAGAGCGGTTGTCATCTGCCAGGCGTAGATTTGGCGGCTGATTGCTCGACAGAACAGATGGTCACACCACTCTTTTCAGGGAACTTTGGAATGCAAAAAATCAAGTCTTTGCTTGCTGCACTTTCGCTCTGCTCTCCCTTGCTCGCCCAGGCTGCCGACCCACAAAGCTGCGATACCGTGCGCTTGTCGAACGTTGGCTGGACTGACATCGCCGTCACCACCGCCAGCACCGCAGCCGTACTGGAGGCGCTGGGCTACAAGACCACCACCACCCTGCTGGCGGTGTCGGTGACGTTCAAATCCATGCAGGACAACAAGATCGACGTGTTCCTCGGCAACTGGATGCCCTCGGGCGTGGACGTGATCAAGCCCTACCTGGCCGACGGCTCGGTGGCCAAGGTGCGCGACAACCTGCTCGGCGCCAAGTACACCCTGGCCGTGCCCGACTACGTCTACGACGCTGGCGTGCACGACTTCGCCGATATCGCCAAGCACAAGAAGGAATTCCGTGGCGAGATCTACGGCATCCAGCCCGGTGGCGGCGGCAACAAGCTGATCCAGGGCCTGATCGACGGCAACAAGTTCGACCTCGGCAGCTTCAAGATGGTCCAGTCCAGCGAAGCCGGCATGCTCTCGCAGGTTGATCGCGCGACCAAGCGTGGCGACTGGATTGTGTTCCTCGGCTGGGAACCGCACCCGATGAACACCCACTACAAGATGAAGTACCTCACCGGCGGCGACGACAGCTTCGGCCCCAACTATGGCGGCGCTACCGTGGAAACCATCGAGCGCAAGGGCTTCTCGGCCTCGTGCCCGAACGTCGGCAAATTCCTCACCAACCTGGAATTCACCCTGCCGATGGAAAACGAGCTGATGGACAAGGTCCTGACCGACAAGAAAACCCCGGAAGCGGCCGCGCGTGAGTGGATCAAGGCCAACCCGGCGATTCTCGACAAGTGGCTGGCGGACGTGAACACCCGCGATGGCAAGCCTGGCCTCGACGCCGCCAAGGCTGTACTGGCCAAATGACGTGCGTGGCCCTGGCGCAATGCCAGGGCCATATTCGCTGAACCGGCGACGACCGGTCAGCAACTGAACCGAACATCCGTCCCCCCATGGCCTCCAGATGTTATGCGCCCAATCCAGGGCCCGAGGGGAGATGACCATGAACGACAATCTCGACAGCCAACGCGAAAGCTCCGGGCTTGACCCTGAAGAGCTGCGGCATATTCATGAAGTGTTCAACGAAGGCAGCCAACTGCCCCATGAGGACGATGAGGCCGAAGAGGAAGGCGCAGCGGAGCTGAGCCGCAATGAAGTCAAACACCACACCGACAACGCCCTCGAAGATGAAGCCAACAGCTCGTTGTATAAGGGGCAGCATTTGCCGGAGTGAGTGGTGCGCCGGCTGGCCTCATCGCGGACTTCGCCCGCTCCAACGGGCATTGCGCCCAACCCGTTTTAGCGGGCGAAGTCCGTTGGAGCGGGCGAAGTCCGCG